>ERZ779626.131-NODE-131-length-49960-cov-7.167158_pt1 | contig 49960 bp, 33 predicted proteins | sample MGYA00514209_ERZ779626 | MGnify/ENA primary metagenome ERZ779626 (study PRJEB29562, sample SAMEA4376713) | mouse gut metagenome | isolation source: Cecum | study: EMG produced TPA metagenomics assembly of the A DSS colitis mouse model was used to assess the...
TATCTTTTGAAGGAGCTTAAAATTCCCGTTGCGGGAACAAAGCTTACGCTTGCGCTTGTGGACAATAAACTACGCGAGCACAGGATAAACGACGCAAAACTTATAACCATAACGGCGGGACAGCCTTTTCAATTCGGTTGTTTTAAAATCCGTCCCGTAAACGTAAACCATTCCATAGCCGGTTCCCTGGCGCTTGCGATAGAAACTCCGCAGGGCGTAATTTTCCACAGCGGAGATTTCAAAATTGACTTAACGCCCGTCGCAGGCGAGCCTATCGACTTGAAAACCATTTCGGACACGGGTTCCGCGGGCGTACTTTTATATATGGGCGAAAGCACGAATATAGAGCGCGCCGGCTTTACAATGAGCGAAACGGTCGTCGGGGCGACGCTGGACAGGCTTTTCGAGGAAAACGGCGGCAACCGTCTTATAATAGCCACGTTCGCTTCCAACGTGCACCGTCTGCAACAGATATTCGACCTTGCGGTCAAGCATAAACGCAAAGTCGCGCTTTCCGGCAGAAGCATGCTTAACGTCGTCGAGGCAGCGGAAAAAATAGGCGAGATTAAAGTGCCCGAAAACGCGCTTGTCGATATATCGCATATAAAAAACATGCGCGACGACGAAATCGTAATTGTTTCCACGGGCAGTCAGGGAGAGCCGATGAGCGCGCTCACCCGCATGGCAAACGGCGAGCTTCCCGCCGTAAGCGTAGGCAAAAACGATACGATTATAATTTCCGCGTCGCCCATACCCGGCAACGAAAAGCTTGTTTACAGAGTAATAAACAACCTTTACCGCCGCGGCGCAAACGTCGTTTACGAAAGTCTTGAAAATATTCACGTTTCCGGACACGCCTGCCGCGAGGAGCATAAAATAATGCACACGCTTTTAAAGCCGAAGTATTTCATTCCCGTTCACGGCGAGTACAGGCACCTTAAAAAGCACGTGCAGCTTGCCGAACAGCTCGGTTTATCCGAAAGCCGCATGTTCATACCCGAAATAGGCAACTGCGTTGAGATTACGCCCAACGGCATAAAACGCGTCGAAAACGTCACCGCCGGTTCCCGCCTTATAGACGGAGAGGGGATAGAGGACGAAAAGGCGAGTATGGTCATAGAGGACAGAAGACAGCTTTCAGAGGAAGGGCTTTTCATTGTTTCCATAGCGGTATCCAACGGGGAAGTAGTGGGAGAGCCCGCGATAAATTCACGCGGTTTCGTGTTCGATTTCCACCGCGATTACAACAAGGAAATACGCGACGTTATTCTGCGCGCCATAGAGGGTTACGACTTGTCGCGCGGAACGGTGGACGAGCTTAAACGTACGATTAAGCGCAATTTGAGAAATTATCTTATGAGAAAGACAAAACAATCGCCCATGGTAGTGCCGGTGGTAGTGGAGATATGACGCAATTTTCATATGCGCACAACGACACGTCGCAAGGCGAGCGGGTGACCCCCACGGCGGGGTTTAACCGTCCGCACATATGTGCGGAAATACAGGCGTTGAGGGAAAATGCGTTTGCCCGCGGCATACCTACCGCGGACGACGAAACGCTGTGTTTTTTGCAAACGTTTTTAAGCGCGTTCAAGCCGCGGAAAATTTTAGAGCTGGGTTCGGCTGTCGGAATATCCGCCGCCTTCATGTCAGACATATGTAAGCAAGCTCAGATAACTACGATAGAACGCGACGAAGCATTTTATAACGAAGCTTTGCAAAATTTCGCACAGCTCGGTCTCGGCGGGCGGGTCACGCCTGTCTTCGGCGACGCCGCCGAGGAAATACAAAAGCTTGACGGCGGTTTCGATTTTATCTTTCTCGACTGCGCAAAAGCGCAATACGTAAAGTACCTCCCCCGTTTGAAGCAGCTTCTCAACGTCGGCGGCTGTCTGCTTGCGGACGACGTGCTTTTGTACGGCTGGATTACGGGCGAGACGGAAATTCCTAAAAAACGTAAAATGCTGGCGCAACACGTAAACGAATACGTGCAAGCCGTAACTAATGACGGACAGCTTTCCACAACAATTATCAACGCGGGCGACGGTCTCGCTTTAAGCGTCAAACTATAAAAAATTTTAATAAAATCAAACAAATGAAAGTAGAACTTCTGGCGCCTGCGGGCAACTTTTCAAAACTTAAAACGGCGTTTTACTTCGGCGCGGACGCGGCGTATATCGGCGGTAAAGATTTTTCTCTGCGCTCATTTGCGGATAATTTTACCCGCGACGAGCTTGCGTCGGCGGTTAAATACGCGCATGCTTCGGGTAAAAAAGTTTACGTAACGGCAAACATATTTGCGAAAAACGCCGACATGCCGCTGTTGGAGGATTACTTCTCCTATCTGCAATATATAGAAGCGGACGCGGCTATCGTTTCCGACGCGGGCGTATTGTACGCCGCAAAAAAAAGCGCGCCGTCTTTACATTTGCACATATCGACACAGGCGAATCTGACCAACAAATACGCGGTTAAATTTTGGAGCGAACAGGGCGCTGCGCGCGTCATTCTCGCGCGCGAGCTTTCGCTGGACGAAATTGCGGAAATTCATTCTTTCGTTCCCGAAACAGAGCTTGAAACCTTCGTGCACGGCGCAATGTGCATTTCCTATTCGGGCAGGTGTCTTTTAAGCGACTATCTTGCGCACCGCCCCTCCAACCGCGGCGAGTGCGTGCAGGCGTGCCGCTGGAATTACAGTATTCAGAAGACTGACCCTTCCCCCGACGGCGGCAAGCTTGAAATACAGGAGGACGGGCGCGGCACGTATATTTTGAACAGTAAGGACCTTAACATGTCCGCGCACCTTGCAAAGCTTGAAAAGGCGGGCGTCTGTTCCTTTAAGATAGAGGGCAGAATGAAGTCCGAGTATTACCTCGCAACGGTAATAAACGCTTATCGCCGCTGTATGGACGACGGTTTTTCCGCACAGGTCGAAAGAGAGCTTTTGACCGCCGCCCACCGCGACTATACTACCGCCTACGCCCTCGGAGAAAACCGCGACACCGTAAACTATTGCGACAGTCAGACAAAGGGCGACTGCGATTATATCGCAAACGTTTTAAGCTGTAACGACGGCGTAGCCACAGTGGAAATGCGCGGCAGGTTTGCCGTCGGCGACAGACTGGAAGTATTGTCCCCTTCCGAAAATTTCGGTAAATGCTTTACCGTGGAATACGCTTACGCAAGCACGGGTGAACAAGTGAACGACTGCAAACTCGTGCAGGAGAAATATAAAATAAACTGTCCGTACGCCCTTTGCGCGGGCGACATTTTAAGAAGAAGAAAATGAATTATTCCGTCCCCTGCATTTACGGTAAAACCGGTAACGGTAAAATAAGCGTCGCCATACCGGGCTCCAAAAGCATAACGGCGCGCGCGTTTTTACTGGCGGCGCTCGCACAAGGCGAAAGCGTGCTGTACGGCGCGCAGTTTTCCGACGACTGCGCCGTATTTTTAAATTGTCTCAAAAACCTCGGTATCGGGTGCCGCATTGACGGCGACGCGGTAAAAATAGTCGGTTGCGGCGGCGTATTGAATAAAAAATATGCCGAAATCGACGTCGGTTCCGCCGGCACAGCCGCGCGGTTTTTGCCGGCTTTTCTGGCTTTTCAGGACGGCGAGTACAAGATAACCTGTTCAAACCAGATGAAGTCCCGCCCCGTCGCACCGCTGATACAAACACTTAAAAGTCTCGGCGCGCGGTTTACTTTTACGGAAAACGAAAACTCTTTTCCTTTTATAATAAAGGGTACGAAAAGCCCGTCGGACCGGGTTGAAGTCGACGTTACGCAAAGCAGTCAATTTTTATCCGCAATGCTTATTTCCGCCGTTTGCGCGCGGAAGCCGTTTAAAATAAAACCCGTCGGCGCGCACGGTCGGGGATACGTCGATATGACGCTGGACATGATGTGGTCTTTCGGCGTGAACGCGGAAACCGTCGACGGCGGTTACTCGGTTTACGGAAACTATTGCGCAAAAAAATACGATATCGAACCGGACGTCTCTGCGGCGTGCTATTTTTATGCGATGAATAAAATTCTCGGCACGGATATTTCCGTCAGAGGCTTAATGCGGCACAGTATGCAGGGCGACGCGAAGTTTATAAAGCTTCTTGAAAATTTCAACGGCGGAGAGATTGATATGTCCGGGTTTTCCGACCAGACTTTGACACTCGCAGCTATTGCTCCGTATTTGGAAAAGCCGACAAAAATATGCGGCGTTGCGCATATCCGCAGGCAGGAATGTGACAGGATACGCGCCATATGCGAAAATCTTGCGGCAATGGGGGTAAGGTGCGACGAATTTTGCGACGGCGTTACGATTTATCCCTCCGCGCCCCGTCCCGCAAAAATAAATACGTTCGGCGACCACCGCGTCGCCATGAGTTTTGCGCTTACGGGACTCCGCTCGGAAGGAATAGTTATAGAAAACGCGCAGGTCTGCTCCAAAACGTTTGCGGGGTATTTTGAAGTTTTGGACGAATTATGTAAAAAGATTGTAAAAACACGTTAAAATTCGCTTTACTTTTTTTCACGCATATGTCACAATAGTGTCATATTAATTTATTACATTGTCAGGTGAACGGTGGAACTTGTAAAAATTAAATTGGGCACGTCGCTGTTCTGGTACATATATCTTTTACTGTGTATCGGGCTGTTTCTCGGACTGTATTTCGGTTTGAGAAAAAAGAGTAAAAAAGTGCAGTACTGGGTGCTGTTCGGCTTTCTCGCATTAAATTTTGCCCTTCACTTTTTAAAGCTGGCGTTGCCTTACTATTCGGACAAGGGTTTCCCCGCGGTAATAAGGAAAAGCACGTTTGAAAACATCTGCGCCGTAAGCACGATGATTTTCCCGTTCATTTTCATAAACAAAAAAGCAAAGGTCATGAAGGACTACATGTTCTACATGGGCTGCGTAAGCGGTATAGCTGGCTGTGTGGCTCCCCTGCCGACGATAGGACTTCCCTTTTATCACCCGGAGGTTATACGTTGTTACGTATGCCATGCGGGCATATGGATAGTGCCCCTTTTAATGGTCATATTCGGTTTCCACAAGCTGGACTACCGCAGAATATGGAAAGTGATATTCGTCTATTTCGGCGTGCTTGCGTTGATAATGGTAAACGAACTTATTCTTATACGTCTCGGCTGGGTGGAAACGGGCTCTTTGGAAGAATTTTTCGACCCCGCCGACCGCGATATGGGCTATGCCGTCGGGCTTCCTGCGGGTGCGGAAGGCGTTGCAAAGCTTATACTTTGGCTTACGCCCAAGGCGTGGAAAGACCCGTACGTGCCTATTTTATGGCAATTCTTCCCCATGCTGATAGGCGGAAGTTTAATCTGCCTTCTGATGAGTATGTATTGGGAACATAAGCATTTCAAGGAAGATTGCATAAAGCTCTGGAAAAAAACGGTTGAAATTTACGGTATTCTGAAAAACAAAATACGGGAAATGAAAGCCCGTCGTAAAGGCGGCGGCGAAGCGCAGTCGGACGGCGCTTCGGAGGAAGCGGCGGACAAATCTGCGCCCGCAGAAGAAACGCAACCTTCGGACGGAGAAGAAATAAAAAATTAAGACGGCTCAACGCCGTCTTTTATTTTGCGTTTAAATTGTTCATATGTTAAAATGTAAGTATGGAAAGGATAATAATTCATTCCGATCTGAATAATTTTTATGCGTCTGTGGAAAGGCTTTTAGACCCGTCCCTTGCAGGTAAGCCCGTCGCCGTCTGCGGCGACAGGGAGGCGCGCCACGGAGTGGTCCTTGCCAAAAGCGAGGAGGCGAAAAAATTCGGCGTAAAGACGGGCGATACCGTCTGGCAGGCGCAACGCAAGTGCAGGGATATAGTAATTGTTCCGCCGCACTTCGAAGAATATATCGAATATTCCAAAAAGGTGCGCGCCGTATACACGCGTTACACCGACCTTATCGAAAGTTACGGTATAGACGAGTGCTGGCTGGACATAACCCGAAGCACATTGCTTTTCCCCGAATACGGCGGTGAAAAGTACTTGACGGAAAACGGAACGAAATATTATTCCGAAGGTTTTCTTCTACATCTCGGCGACGTAATAAGGAACGCCGTCAAAGACGAGCTGGGCGTAACCGTTTCCTGCGGCGTTTCTTTCAATAAAGTATTTGCCAAGCTCGGCTCCGACATAAAAAAGCCGGACGGAACGACGGTTATTTCCAAGGCGCGTTTCAGAGACATTATTTACGGGTTGCCGGTGGAAGATTTGCTTTTTGTCGGCGGCGCCACCAAGGAAAAGCTGAAACAAATGGGGCTTAACACCATAGGAAATTTAGCCGCCGCGGACGATAAGCTTATTACGGATACTTTCGGCAAGTTCGGGCGCACGCTTTTGAAAAACGCCCGCGGCGAGGACATTGACCCCGTGAAGCATATGGACGAAAAGCGCGAAATGAAGTCCATAGGCAATTCCTGCACGTATCCAAAGGACGTGACCGACTTGCGCGGCATAAAGCGGCTTTTATACGTCCTTGCGGAAAGCGTTGCGGCGCGGCTGAGAGAGTCGGGACAGGGCTTTGCGGACACCGTTCATCTCTGGGTGCGCGACAGCGCGCTTAACAATTTTTCTTTTCAGAAAAAGGTGCGGCACACAGCGCTTTGCGGCGAGATAGCGGAGCATGCCTTTTCGCTTTTTACGGCTAATTTCAGACAGCCGTTCAGTGTGCGGTCGCTCGGCGTTACCGTGTCGGGCTTCGATAACGGACAGTCGCAGCTGACCTTCGACGAGGCGAGCGGAAATTATAACAAACGCTACGCAGTGGAAAAGTGCGTCGACCAAATCCGCAAAAAACACGGCTATGCCAAGCTGCAGCGCGGAATAGTTGCGGAGGACAAGGACGAAATGTGCAACGATATAAAAAGCACCCATCTTATAAAGCCCGCAAAAATAGATTATCCCGAAGATTAACCCGCGCTTATACGCGGCATAAATACTTGTTAAGCTAATTTGCGTCAATTAATTTGACAGCGCGCTTATAATTTTTTATAATCTTATTGTTACATCGGCGGCTTTAAAGCCGCAGGAGAAAAATTTCAGGAGAAAAAAATTTTTATGAATCTTCCCGAAAAGTTCGGTGAAAACGTTTTCAACGATTCCGTTCAGAAAGAGACGTTGCCCAGCGAGGTTTACAAGGCGCTGCGCGCAACGATAGAGGCGGGTAACCGGCTTGACGTATCCATTGCGGGCGCGGTAGCGTCGGCAATGAAAAAGTGGGCGGTGTCCAAGGGCGCAACGCACTACACCCACTGGTTCCAGCCCCTTACCGGACTTACGGCGGAAAAGCACGACAGCTTTATAGAGCCGGAGGGCGACAAAGTAATAATGCGCCTTACGGGCAAAAGCCTTATCGTGGGGGAGTCGGACGCGTCCAGCTTTCCTTCGGGCGGTTCGCGCGCGACTTACATGGCGCGCGGTTACACGGCGTGGGACCCCACGTCTCCGGCGTTCGTAAGGGGAGGCACCCTCTATATCCCTACGGTGTTCGTTTCCTATACGGGCGATACTCTGGATAAAAAATCGCCGCTGTTGCGTTCGATGACGGCGGTCGACAAGCAGGCGAAAAGAATTTTGAAGCTTTTCGGGATAGAGTGTAAAAAAGTATCGACAACCGTCGGGCCCGAGCAGGAGTACTTCCTTATTTCCGAGGAGGAGTATTATAAGCGCAAGGATTTGCGGCTGACGGGAAGGACGCTTTTCGGCGCGCCTGCATCGCGCGGACAGGAGCTTGAAGACCATTACTTCGGCGCTATCAAACCGAAGGTTGCGGAATTTATGCGCGATTTGGACGAACAGCTTTGGAGTTACGGAGTTCTCTCCAAAACCAAACATAACGAGGTCGCGCCCGCCCAGCACGAAATGGCGCCTGTGTTTACTACCGCTAACGTCGCGGTGGACACCAACATGCTCACCATGGAAATAATGCGCAACGTTGCCAAAAAACACGGGCTTGTCTGCCTTTTGCACGAAAAACCTTTCGAGGGTATCAACGGCAGCGGCAAGCACAACAACTGGTCTATGTCTACGGATAAAGGCTTAAATCTTTTAAATCCCGGCGCCAATCCCGAAAGCAATACGCTTTTCAAGCTTGTTCTGGCTGCGGTAATCAAAGCGGTGGACGACTATCAGGGCATTTTAAGGGCTTCCGTCGCGTCCGCGGGCAACGACCACAGACTGGGCGCCAACGAAGCGCCCCCCGCAATAATTTCCGTCTATCTCGGCGACCAGCTCGGCGCGCTTGTAGACAGCATAGTAAAGGATAAAAATTACACTGCGGGAAAGGTAGTGCAAGCGTCCATCGGCGTACCCGAGTCGCCCATTTTCCCCAAGGACGCCACCGACAGAAACCGAACGTCGCCCTTCGCGTTTACGGGTAATAAATTCGAGTTCAGAATGTTGGGTTCGCAAGCCAACGTCGCCGACGCGAATATCTGTCTCAATACAATAGTTGCGGACGCATTCGAGCAGTTTGCGAACGAGCTGGAAGGCGCGGCGGATATCGAAAAGGCGGCGAATAAAGTTATCTCGCGCGAGCTTAAAGCGCACAGCCGCATAATTTTCAATCACGACGGCTACGGTCCCGAATGGGAGCCCGAGGCGGCGCGCCGCGGATTGCTGAACAATAAAAACACCGCCGACGCGGTTCCGCTTTTCTATGAGGATAAAAACGTTGACGTATTCGTGCACCAGGGCGTGTTTACCCGTTCGGAGGCGATAGCGCGCGCGGATATAAGACTTGAAAACTATATTAAAATAATAAATATCGAAGCGCTGACCATGCTTGAAATGGTTAAACGGGATATAATTCCGTCGGTTTCGGATTACGTTGCGGAACTGTGCCGTAACGTCGCTTCCAAACAAGCGGTAAGCGGAAGTATCCCCTGCGACAGCGAAAAGGACGTTATTGCCAAACTTGCGGAGCTTAACGATAAGACCTACAAGGCGGCGCAGCAACTTGAAAGCCACCTTAAAGCTATCGATAAGGACGACATAAAACCCGCGTCTCAGTCCATGGCGCACGTTATTATTCCGGATATGGAGCGCGTGCGCGCCTTGGTAGACGGCATGGAAACGCTTACGTCTTCGGATTTTTGGCCGTACCCGACTTATTTCGATTTGCTTTACAGCGTAAAATAAAAATTATAAAAACCTCTTTTAAAGAGGTTTTTATTTTTTGTCGAAACACACCCAAACGCGGTTTACAAAATATTATAAAAGTGATACAATTTTACGGTAAAGTAAACGGTGCTATATGATTAAAAATTCGAAACACAGAAAATACGTCCGCGCATTTTTGGATAACGGAATAAATCTCGTTCTTTTAAGCGTGCTTACCGGACTTTTTGCCGGCGTTGTGGTAACTTTTTATAATATCCTTGCCAATATAGGCGAAGATACCTCCGCAAAACTTTATCAGCTTATCCGTGAAAATCCGGCGTTTTTCCCGTTGCTTCTTTTAGGCCTTGCAAGCGGAGGAATGGTAATAGGCACGCTTGTCAGATTTGTGCCCATGATACGCGGCAGCGGTATTCCGCAGATAGAGGGGGCGGCGCGCGGTGTGGTGCGCTTCAAGTGGTACGTTACTATGTGCTCGATGTTCGCCGCTTCTCTGGCTTGTATATTTTTGGGACTTTCCGCAGGTGCGGAGGGACCGTCTTTGCAAATGGGCGGCTGTGCGGGCGACGCCGTCGGCGCGGCGTTAAAGCGAAACAAAATGACGCGCAGACTGCAAATTGCCGCAGGTTCCAGCGCGGGACTTGCCGTGGCGTTTAACGCGCCCGTTACGGGGCTCGTGTTCGCCATGGAGGAGGCTTTCCGCTCCTTTTCGCCGCAGGTTTTCATAAGCGCGGCAATAAGCGTGGTCGTTGCGCTGTTCACGCGTAACGCAATCCGTTTGCCGCTCGGCTACGGCGTAGGCTTTACGTTCGATACATTCGTATTTTCTTTTTCGTTCGACGGACAGGGCTTTTTATTCTGCCTCTGGACGGTGCTTGCGGCTTTGATAGTTTCGCTGGCAGGCGTCGGCTTCTACTATTCGGTATTTGCGGTCAAAAACGTTTTCAAACGCATAACCTTTTTCAAGGGCGCGGGCAAGTATATAATTCCTTTCATGCTTGCGGGCGTTTTCGGCATAGTCACCGTCTACGCAATGGGCGGCGGTCACGCTTTTATAGAAAAACTGGGCACGAACGGCACGGGTGAAATTTCCATTGAAAAAATTATGGGTATTTCCGTTATCGCAAGCCTTATAATAATTGTGATATTCAAATTCGCGGCAAGCGTAATGGCTATGGGCTGCGGCGTTCCGTGCGGCGTGTTTATACCCATGCTTGCAATAGGCGCAGGGCTGGGCGCGGTGCTTTCCGTCCTTTTCCGCAAGGCGGGCATGCCCGCCGCCTATGGCGATTATTTGGTTATTATATGTATGTCCGTGTTCTTCGTTACGGTGGTAAAAGCTCCGGTCACGGGTATAGTAATGGTTTTCGAGCTGACAGGTCAGTTTGAAAATTTTCTCCCTGCGCTTTTGGGTATTGCGGTCGGATATCTCGTAAGCATGGTTTTCAGGACGGAACCCATTTACGAAAAGAGTCTGGACGGCTTTATCAGGGAAGAAAAACTTTACGAAAAGTCCGTCAAAGTGAGCGTAACAGTCGCCGTAATGAGTTATTCTAAGGCGGAGGGCGCGCAAATAAGGCAGATAATCTGGCCGACCAACGGTCTTGTCGTGAAGATAGAAAGGGAAGGTGCGATAATCGTTCCCGACGGCGAAACGGTAATCCGCGCGGGAGATAAGCTTACGTTCGAATGTGAAACGGACTCGCGGGAGGAGCTGTTGGATTATCTTTACGGAATTGTCGGCAAGCCGGAAAAAGAAGGTTGACGTTTTACCGGAAACGCGGGTAAATTGAAATTACGCTTGACTAATTTACGGTTGTAAATTATAATATAAATGTTTGTCAAAGTCCGCTATGCGGCAAATTTTAACGAGAGGTAAGGAATATGCTTACAAGTATCTGTGGAATCAACTGGGGCGACGAAGGCAAGGGAAGAATGGTCGACCTGCTTTCGCGCGATTTCGACGTGGTATGCCGCTATCAGGGCGGCAACAACGCGGGTCACACGGTCATAAACGAAAAGGGTAAATTCATTCTGAATCTGCTTCCCTCCGGTATCCTGCGCGAGGACGTCGTAAACGTAATGGGTCCCGGCATGGTAATCGATTTAAAGCATCTTTGCAACGAAATCGCAAAGTTGAGGGAGGGCGGAATAGCCGTTTCTCCCGAAAACCTTAAAATAAGCGATAAAGCCATAATAACCATGCCCTACAACGTTTTGCAGGATATAATGGAAGAAGACCGCCTTACCAAAGCCACGGGTAAGCCCTACGGCTCTACCCGCCGCGGTATTGCGCCCGTCTACGCGGACAAATATATGAAAAAAGCTTTCCGCATGGGCGAGCTTTTGAATTGCGAACTTTTGTACAGACGTCTGCCGGATATAGTCGATTGGAAAAATATGACCATCAAAGCTTACGGCTTCGAGCCCGTCACCGTAGAGGAAATGAAGGAGTATTTCGAAACATACGGAAAACCCCTTGCAAAATACGTGACCGATACGGGAAGCTATCTTGACAAGGCGCATGCGGAGGGTAAAAATATCATGTTCGAGGCGCAGCTCGGCGCCCTGCGCGACATAGATTACGGTATCGTTCCCTATACGTCCTCGTCGTCTACAATAGCGGCATACGCGCCCATAGGCGCCGGCGTGCCGAATCTTAAACTCACAAACTCGATAGGAATTATGAAGGCTTATTCAAGCTGCGTCGGCGCGGGTCCTTTCACGTGCGAATATTTTGACGCGGACGCGGAAAAACTGCGAGAGCTCGGCGGAGAATACGGTGCTGCGACGGGCAGACCGAGAAGGGTGGGACCCTTCGACGTGGTTGCTTCGCGCTACGGAATACGCTGTCAGGGCGCGGACGAAATAGCGCTTACCAAGCTTGACGTTCTGGACGGGTACGAGACGATAGAAATTTGCACCCATTACGAGCTGAACGGTAAAATAGTAGACGAATTCCCTTTTACCGACGTTCTCGACTACTGCAAACCTGTGTTCGAAAAGGTCAAGGGCTGGAACTGCGACATTACGGGTTGCCGCCGCAAGGAGGATTTGCCCGTCGAAGCGTTGGACTACATTTATCTGCTTGAAAAGTTGTGCGGCTGTAAAATCAGGTACGTTTCCGTGGGGGCGGAACGCGAGGCCTGCATAAAGATGTATTGATATGAAATTTTATAAAATGCACGGACTTGGCAACGACTACGTTTATATCGACTGCTTTAAAGAGAGCGTCGAAAACCCGCAAAGTCTTGCCGTAAAGCTTTCGGACAGGCGGTTCGGTATCGGCGGAGACGGCGTAATTCTTCTCTGTCCGTCGCAAACCGCGGACTGCAAAATGCGTATGTTCAACGCGGACGGTTCCGAGGGGAAGATGTGCGGAAACGGCATAAGATGCGTGGGCAAGCTTGCGCATGACTTGGGGTACGTCAAAACCGACAAATGCACTGCGGAAACGCTTTCGGGCATAAAGAAGCTTGAATTCTCTTTCGGCGCCGACGGACTTGTTTCCACCGTCAGGGTGGATATGGGCAGGCCCGAACTGGACGGTAAAAAAATTCCCTCTGCGTTTTCGGGCGAAAGCGTTATAAACGTGCCGCTCGAAGTCGGCGGAAAAACTTACGGCGTAACTTTGGTTTCCATGGGTAATCCGCACTGCGTCGTGTTCGCCGACCCCGAAAAAACCGACGTTGAAAAAATAGGCGTTAAGTTTGAAAACCATGCCGCATTTCCCGACAGAATAAATACCGAATTTGTGAAAGTCGTCGGCAAAAACGAGCTTTCCATGCGCGTCTGGGAGCGCGGAAGCGGCGAGACGTTCGCCTGCGGAACGGGCGCGTGCGCGGCGGCGGTTGCGGCGGTTTTAAACGGCTTGTGCGAAAAAAACCGCGGGATAACCGTTCATCTCCGCGGAGGTGATTTGGAAATTCTTTATACGGACGAAACCGTCTTTATGACGGGACCCGCGACGCTTGTCTTTACGGGCGAAATAAAGCTTTGAATTTAATATAAACGCAGTTTAACGGCGTTAAACTATTACTTCGGTAAAAAACAATTTAAACGGCGCGGCGCGCGGAGTTTTCTCCGTGCGCCGCTTAATATGCCGTCAGTCGGTTTATATATATTGCGGTGCTATGTGCGGAGGGATAAAAATCGCAGTTTTCTTATGCCTGAAAGTCACAAATTTACAATTAAAATGGCGACATATTCTTGCAATTGCTTTGCCTATATGTTATAATAACAGAGATTTAACGGAGAGGATGAAGTTATATTATGACAAAATACATTTTCGTAACCGGAGGAGTTGTTTCCGGTCTTGGCAAGGGTATCACGGCGGCGTCGCTCGGCAGACTTTTGAAGTGCAGGGGATACAAGGTCGCGTCCCAAAAACTCGACCCCTATATTAACATAGACCCCGGCACAATGAGCCCTTTTCAGCACGGTGAAGTTTACGTAACAGAGGACGGCGCGGAAACCGACCTCGATCTCGGGCATTACGAAAGGTTCATAGACGAAAATCTTAACAAATACTCCAACCTCACCACGGGTAAAGTCTATTGGAACGTTTTAAATAAAGAGCGTAACGGCGAATACCTCGGTCAGACCGTGCAGGTAATACCTCACGTCACCAACGAAATAAAATCGTTTATTTACAACGTCGGCAAAACGTCGAACGCCGACGTTGTTATTACGGAAATAGGCGGAACGATAGGCGATATAGAGAGCCAGCCTTTCATAGAGGCTATCCGTCAGGTCGCGCGCGAAGTGGGCAGGGACAACTGTTGTTTCATTCACGTAACGCTCGTTCCTTATATTTCCGGATCGGAAGAATTCAAATCCAAGCCCACGCAGCACTCCGTTAAGGAATTACAGGGCATGGGTATAAATCCCGACATCATAATGGCGCGCGTCGACGCGCCCATGCCCAAAGACGTAAGGGCGAAAATAGCAATGTTCTGCAACGTGGAGCCGGAGTGCTGTATGGAAAATTTAACTCTGCCCGTGCTTTACAGCTGCCCCATAATGTTGGAGGAGAGCAATTTTTCGGAAATAGTCTGCAAGCGCTTAAAGCTCGACCCGCGCGTGATAGATTTAACCGAGTGGAATAAAATGCTTGAAAGAATCGCCGCGCGCGACAAGACCGTAAAGATAGCGCTTTGCGGCAAATACGTTCAGTTACACGACGCTTATCTGTCCGTCGCGGAAGCGCTTGCGCACGCGGGTTACGAAAACGCGGCAAAGGTCGAAATAAAGTGGGTAGACACAGAGGAGCTTACTTCTGCCAACGCAAATAAAATTTTGCACGGCGTCGACGGCATAATCGTCCCCGGCGGCTTTGGAAACCGCGGCATAGAAGGCATGATTTTATGCGCAAAATACGCCCGCGAGAATAATATTCCTTATTTCGGAATCTGCCTCGGAATGCAGACGGCTGTGATAGAGTACGCGAGAAACGTCCTCGGCTACGCAGACGCAAACTCGTCCGAGTTCGACCCCAATTCCAAACACTGCGTCATAGACCTTATGCCCGACCAGCACGGCGTAAAAATGGGCGGCACAATGCGTCTCGGCGCGTATCCCTGTAAGGTTTTGGGGGATATAATGAAGCGCTCCTATGCAGAAGCGGAAGTGTCCGAGCGTCACCGTCACAGATACGAGTTCAATAACGATTTCAGGGAAGAAACGGAGAAAAAAGGCATGAAAATCGCAGGCACGTCGCCAGACGGTTCGCTTGTCGAGGCTGTGGAAATCCCCTCAAACGATTTTTTCATCGGCGTTCAGTTCCATCCCGAATTCAAATCCCGTCCGCAGAACGCGCACCCCGTCTTCCGCGAGTTTATCAAAGCGGCGGTAAAATATTCCAAAAAGGCTTGAATAAATGAAGTTAAATAAAAACTTTAAAAACATAGAAGAAAATTATCTTTTTGCGGAGGTCGCAAAAAGGGCGGCGGCTTATTCCTCGGCTCATCCCGAAAAGCGGGTTTTAAAGCTGGGCATAGGCGACGTCACTCTGCCGCTTGCGCCCGCGGTTATATCGGCGCTTCACTCCGCCGTGGACGATATGTCAAAGCAGGAAAGCTTTAAAGGTTACGGACCTTACGAGGGTTATGACTTTTTAAGGGAAAGCATACGGGCATACTATATGTCGCACGGCGTTAATCTCTCTCTTGACGAAATTTTCGTTTCCGACGGCGCAAAGTCGGATTTGGGAAACATTCTCGATATTTTTTCGGTTGACAACACGGTTCTCGTTCCCGACCCCGTGTATCCCGTATACGTCGACACCAACGCTATGGCGGGCAGAAAAGTTATTTACGCCGCCGCGAACGAAGGCAACGGATTTCTTCCCATGCCCGATAAAAGCATAAAAGCCGACGTAATTTATATCTGTTCGCCAAACAATCCCACGGGCGCGGCATATACCAAAGCTCAGCTTAAAGAGTGGGTGGATTACGCCAACGCGACCGGCGCGGTTATTTTGTACGACGCCGCTTACGAGTGCTTTATTACCGACGAAAGTCTTGCCCGCTCCGTCTATCAGATAGAGGGCGCCGAAAACTGCGCGATAGAGTTCTGCTCGTTTTCCAAAACTGCGGGTTTTACAGGCACGCGCTGCGGCTATACTGTCGTACCCAAAAGCATAAAGGCGGACGGACTTTCCGCCAACGCCATGTGGCTTCGCCGTCAGGCGACGAAGTTCAACGGAGTGCCTTACATAGTGCAAAAGGGCGCGGCGGCTGTGTTTACCGCGCAGGGGCGTAAAGAAATAAACGAAAATTTGAATTATTACCGCCGCAATGCTAAGCTTATCGCGGAATGTATGGATAGGCTGGGCATATGGTATACGGGCGGTAAAAATTCGCCTTACATCTGGCTGAAATGTCCAGACGGACTTAAAAGCTGGGATTTTTTCGACACTTTGCTTGAAAATATTCAGGTCGTCGGCACGCCGGGTGCGGGCTTCGGCAAAAACGGAGAGGGCTTTTTCCGCCTTACTGCGTTCGGTAGCGAGCAGGTCACTAAAGAGGCGGTCGAAAGATTTGAAAAATTTTTATCGGAATAAATATTTAAAAATCGGTGCGCTATGAATGAAAATTATCAAAGAGGCGCGGGGATACTCTGTCACATTTCTTCCCTGCCCAACAAGTACGGTATAGGTTCTCTCGGCAAAGAAGCATACGAATTTGCCGATTTCCTCAAAAAGTCACACGTCAAATACTGGCAGATTCTGCCGCTTGTGCAGACGGGCTTCGGCGACAGCCCTTACCAGTCGGTTTGCTGTAATTCGGGCAATCCTTATTTCATCGACCTCGAAGCCTTGAAGGACGAGGGGCTTTTGGACGACGAAGAACTCGAATCCGCGCGCATTTCCGAAGGCTATACGGATTACGGCGCCCTGTACGAAACGCGCTTTAACGTGCTTCGTCTGGCTTATGCGCGCTTCAATATAAAGACGCCCGACTTCGTGCGGTTTATGCAGGAGGGCAGGTTTGAGGATTACGCCGTGTTCATGTCGCTTAAAAGCAGGTACGGCGGCACCTTCGATACTTTCCCCGACGCGTATAAATTCAAGGAGCATCTCGCCATTGAAGAATTCCGCCAGTCGGTATATAAAAGCGAATACTGCTTCTGGCAATTTTTACAGTACGTATTTTTCAAACAGTGGAAAAAACTGAAAGCTTACGTAAATTCGCTCGGCATAAAGATAATAGGCGATATTCCTCTTTACGTCGCGTACGACTCGTCTGACGTCTGGGGGCATCCGTCGCTTTTCAAACTTGACGAAAATTTGAAGCCCACTGCCGTTGCGGGCGTTCCGCCCGACTACTTTTCGCAAAAAGGTCAGCTTTGGGGCAATCCGCTTTACGATTGGGACGCGCTTTCTTCGGAAAATTACGAGTGGTGGATTGACCGAATCGCGCACGCTGCGGAAATGTATGACGTCATAAGGATAGACCACTTCCGCGGACTGGACAGATATTACGCTATACCCGCAGGCAACGAAACCGCGGAAATAGGCGAGTGGTTGCCCGGTCCAGGCATAAGGCTGTTCAATGAAATTAAGCGCAGAATAGGCGACGTCGACATAATAGCAGAGGATTTGGGCTTTTTGGACAACGGCGTGGTAAAACTGAGAATGAGGACGGGGTTTCCCGGCATGTGCATACTTCAGTTTGCTTTCGACGGCAGCGATACAAACTCCTATCTGCCGCAGAACATGACGGAAAATTCCGTGGCGTATACGGGCACGCACGACAACGATACGACGCTGGGCTTTATCAACGCCATGTCCGAGGAAGAATTCAAGTCGTTTAAAAAATATCTTCGCGCCGCGTTGGAGACGGAAAACGTCGTCTATCCGATTGCCACGCGCGAGGAGGCGGCTATGGGCGTCAATATGTGCGCGCTTGCGTCTAAGGCGCGACTTGCTATAATTCCCGTGCAGGATTTACTTACTCTCGACACACGGGCAAGAATGAATATTCCGTCCACTTCGGAAGGCAACTGGCGGTTCAGGCTTGAAAAAATTCCCGACAGGTTCCACGCCGCAATAATGCGTAAGGCCGTAGACGAATTCGGCAGATAATTAAATAAAGATAAATAAAAGAGCCGCGTTTTAACGCGGCTCTTTAAAATTTGAATTTATTTTTCGAATATACGCGTGCATACGACGGTCATATCGTCGTTTACTTTACTGCCTGTCGCGGCAAGCGCACCGGCAAGTATTTTATCGGCAAGGTTCTGCGGATTGAGCGGTTTGAACTCCCGCAGGAATTCGTACATATCGGTTGCGGAAGGAAAGGCGGAGGTAATGCCGTCGCTCATAAAAACTATTATATCGCCGTTTTTAAGCTGTTCGCTGCAAACGGTGGGGCGCAGGCTGTCCAATATTCCCAGCGGCAGACTTTGGCTTTCCAAAATTTTAATTTCCCCCTCGCGTATTATAATGCCCGCGGGCGAACCTATTTTAACGAAGTCCGCCGCGCCCGTGTTCAGGTTTACGGCGGCTATGTCTATGCATGTAAAGCGTTCGTCGCGGTTGAAAGAAAGCAGCTTGTTTATTGTTTTCAGCACGGTGCCTTCCGGCATTTCCGCGCGGTAAAAGGCTTCGATAAGCGATATGGCCGTGGAAGATACCTTTTTCGCATATTCGCCGCTTCCCATACCGTCTGACAGCGCCATAAGAAAGCTGTGCTCGTTTATTTTTATGACGGAATGGGTATCGCCGGAAACTTTTTCTCCGTTCTTTATGGCGAAAGCTACGCCGAAAGCCGCGTCGTAGCGCGGAGGCGAGCAGAATATGAAACAGTTCTTTTCGCCGTCGTAGCTCAATTTGTCTTTAAGCTGGTATTTTCTTTTTGTAACTTCGGAAAGTATCGCCGTGACGGCTTTAAGGTTTATTCTGCCGCATATAACGGCGCTTATTTCCATATCATCGCCGCTTACGTAAAGCTCGGGACAGGAAATTCCGCGCGCCGCCAGTTTTATTTTCAACGCCTGTTCCAGTTCGCCGTATTCGCTGTGTGTTTTGCTTAGCTCGACCGCGCAGTTTTTCATTACTTCGGCAACGCCGCGCGCCTGGTCGGCAAGCAGTATGCGCCCGCTTTTGGCGTTTTCGGATTCGGTCATAAATCTTCTGTATTCCGCAAGCAAGGCGTTTAAAGCGTTAAGTACTTCCGCCGGCTTCGAGCAGTTGACCGTGACGTCGGCAGGCAAATCTATCAAATTTACTTTGCCTTTCACACAGCCCGCGTCTATCAGTTTTACAAATCCGTTATATACGTTGCTGTGCGCGCACTTTTTTGCCCTGTCACAGCTTTTACAGCACTTTTCTTTAAGCTCGGCAAGCATGCGCCCGCGCGCGGCGGCGTCGTTTACTTCGTCGTCAAGTGCGTTGAAGGCGCACTCTATTTCTCTGAATACCTCCGAAATGCGGTAAAGCTTTTCGCCCGTTCTCATCTTACTGCGTTCCACTGCGGTATCGGGAAGCACCTCTTTTACAAGCAGTCTGTTTTTAAGGCTTCTCATATATCTGTCGGATGGCACGCAGACCGCGGCAGCCAGTAAAACAAGGAATATCGCGCGGAAAACTATTAACGGCACGGAACACTCGAACCCGCCGAAAAGCCAACAGTAGACCGACGTCACGCCGAATGTGATTACGGAGGTAAAAATTTTCCCCGCCGCGCAGAAGATAAGTGAAATTACTGACAGAATTATGTAAGCCGTAAGCGGCAGAAGGGTAAGCGATATAATGGACGGCGGCGCCGCCAGCGCCAACGCGCATATTATTACCGCGGGCGAGCGGGAAATTCTTACGCTTATAACAACCGCCGCGGCGGAAAGGGCGGTGTAGACGAAAAATCCCGTTAAATTGAAGACGCCTGCGCCCAAAGCTATATATACGACTGCGCAACAGACAAGCTCGTCCTCGCGCAGCCTGCACCGCATTACCCTGTATAAAAGCGCGTATACGGTTTTGAAGCAGAAGAAAGCGAAAGCGAGTATCGTTACGGCGGCAATGCTTTTTAACAAATATTCGTTTGCGGTAAAAAGCTCGCCGATTCCGCGCCAGGGCGCGAATGCTATGTAAGGTGCGGCGGCAATTGCTATGTAAACAGCCGCTTCGTAGCGTATTTTGCGCTTCGTACGGCGGTATATAAGCGTTATGGCGCATAAAAACGCCGCTTCGAAAAGGCTTAAAAGGCTTAACGTCCAGTTAATGTGCACAGCGGAAGCCAGTACGTAAAGTAAAGGCGTTGCGACAATGTTCGTGCCGCAAAGAAGCATGGCGTAGTACAGCCCCAGCGAAAGGGGCACGCCGTCGACCGCTTTATTCATAAATACCAGCGCGGCTGCGTAAACTACGTATATTAAAAGATTTTTTGTGTTTATTTTAAGGGGCATAGCCCCATTGTACAGTCCTGTTTACTGATAAATTTGTCTGTTTATACGCGATAATAAACGTTTTTGTAAATAACCCGCGCAATTCGGGACAATAATAATGTATATGCGCTGAATAAATCTTAACTTCAATTTAATTGACATAGGCTGTAAAATTTTGTAATATTATGTTGAATAACAGGCATCGGAGGCTTTAATGGAAGAAAAATCGGTACGCGGTGAAGGCACTACGCTGGGTGATATCTTTCGCGTAATATTTTCGCAAAAATGGCTTGCGCTTATACTTGCCGCGGTTCTTACTGCGGTGTGCGTCGTAGGTCTTTATTTCGGATATAACAAAAGTAAAAAATACTATTCGGTTTCGTTCGAGCTGGAGCTTGCCGGCTCGGAAAACTCTGAACAGCATGTTCATAAATATCCCGACGGCAATACGTTCAATTACCGCAATATAATTTCTTACGATAACATGCAAAACGTAAAAAACGGCGACTCGTCTTTTGCCGGCGTGAATATAAACGGGTTGGCGGAAAACGGCTGTATCTCAATAACCAGAAGCATAACGCAGCTTACGGAAAACAGCTATGAGACCGTTTACACTATATCCGCAAAGGCGGATAAATTTCCCGACGGCGTCGTCGCGCGCAACTTCCTTACCGCGCTTGCGGCTATGCCGGACAGATATCTGGCTACCATGGATATAGATTATAACGTATATCTGACCACTTCGGAAAACGCGATAGATTACAGGACGGAAATCGGCGACCTGTTAAAACAAGCAAATTATCTTTCCGAGCAGTACGACAAGCTTATCAAAACGTACGGCGACGTTACCGTAAACGACGGTAAAACTTTAACTTCGTACAAACAGAAAATCGCTTCTTATGTGGACGACGGTAAAGTGTTGTCCAATCTTCTGACCGTTGCGGAGGATGGGCTGTATTTAAAGAGCGAAAGCCTGAAAGAAAAATACCGCTTCGATTTGACGCAGTTGGAGTTCGATTTGACCAAAGCTGAAAACACGTTGCAAAATCTTTTGCATTCCGACGATACCTCCGGCAGCGCGTCGAATGCGCTGGTTATCAAAGAGCAGTCGGACCTTGTGGAAGATTTAAAGCGGGATAAGACGCTTTATCAAAACTATATCGACCGCGGCATTACGGGCGCGGCGATACCCGAAAGCTTTTTAACGTCTCTCGACGAAGCCCACAAAACCGTTACGGCATATACGGAAGAATTTAAGCAGGTTACGGGCACGGTATATTCAAAAAGTTCTTCCGTGATATTTACAAGCGCAAACGTAATAAGCACGTCCGGCGGCATGGGACTTACCATGATAGTAATACTCAGTCTGGCGTTCGGTATTATAGTGTCTTTCATAGTTTCGTATATCGTCGGTTATTGTCTTGCAAAAAGACACGGTAAAAAAGCAAAACTTCCGGAGCACGCGCAAGACGTACAGCCGACCGAGCAGGTAGAGTCGCCTTTTACGGAGCAGTAATTTCAAATTTTAATAAGGACTTACCTTTTAAACGGGGTAAGTCTTTTTTTTACGGCAAAATCAGCTATTGATTTTTTATTTCCGCTGTGTTATACTTGATATTCGACAGGTCGGTTATGAGTGATTTGGAAAAATTGAAAAATTCGATAAATCCGCACAAACAAACTTCCAAGGAGTTTTTTCTCGGGCTTTTGGACGCGGACAAGCAGAAGGCTTACGAGGACGGGCATATCTCGGCGGTAATGGCTATGCTTAAAATAATCAGGCTTAACAGGCTGAGGGCTAAGGCGGACGCGGCGAAAAAGGAACGCAATGCGTTGAATTCTTCGTCGGAAAAAAATGCGGAAAGTTACAGGCGCGTGTTGGAGCTTGACGCGCTTATTTCGTCGCTTAACGAAAAAATAAATTCTTACAAGCCGTTTTTCGACGAGCCTTATTTCGCGCGTATGGATTTATATGACGCGCGTGAGGGCTACAACAGCTACTATATAGGCAAGCGCGGCGACGAGGGGCTGGAAATCGTAGACTGGCGCGCCCCGCTTGCGCGGAAGTATTATCAGAAAAGCCGCACTTCGTTCACGATAAACGACTACGACTATAAGCTTATTCTGCGCCGCGCGCTGAGGACGGAAAAGGGAAAGGTGCTGGATATAAAAAACGAGTATCTCAACCTTAAAGATTATCTTACCGCAGACGAGATAGGCGGCAGGGACGAGTCCGTTATTTTCGACCCGTTTTTAAAAGAAATTTTGCTAAGCCGCAAGGAAAAGCGCGAAATAACCGACATTATAGAAACCATACAGGAAAAGCAGTACGAGATAATTACCCTGCCGGAGCGCGACAGGTTTATAGTTCAGGGCGTTGCGGGAAGCGGCAAAACAATGATTATGCTTCACAGGCTTTCCTACATTCTGTACAATAACGAAAAACTTAAACCCTCTGACGTGCTTGTAATTACTCCGTCGGATTCCTTTAACGATTTTATAGACGAGCTTTCGGCAATTTTGGAGTTGGAAAAGGTCAAAACCTATACGCTTAACGGCTACTTTTTGAAGCTGTTAAAAAATGCGGGCGTGGACGTTGCCGATAAAATCGACTACGTTCAGCCCGTTCCGCCGGAGCTTCTTAATTACGTATATTCCGAAAAATTTACCGCGGAGATAAAGAGCCGTCTTTTAAAAATTTACGACGGAGTATTCGGCTTGTTCGCTTCGAGCGAGTGCGTCCGGTTTTCCGAAAGTCTTGCCGCCGCGTGCGAAATGCAGGAGAAAGAATATACTTTTATCAAAAATACGGGTCTTCGCGTAAGGCGCTGTATCTTAGGGGAAATAAAAGAAAAACCGGACGGCGGCCTTTACTATACAAAACAGTTCCGTAATATGTTCAACTGCGTACAGGACGTAAAGGAATTTTTACGGCTTTTATCCGACGGAAGAATGGGCAATTACGCGTTTTTTTACAGACAGCTTCTTTCCTTTTACAAGTCGCTTAAATTTTTGCGCCGCTATTCCCAGAAAATTTGTCTTGCGGCGGTCGACGACCTTAACGCGCTGTCCCTGTCGGTTGATAAGGAGATAGCCGATTTGCGCCGTTACAAGCGCAGGATAGGGGATACCGAGGTTCTGACTTATCCCGACAGAATTGAAAAGAGAGAGCAGTTAAAAAAGGAGACGGAGGACGCCAAACGCGCCGTGGAGCGCATTGCCGACGGCTTTTTACCCGTTTACGACTTTGCGGACGTTGTGCGTGCGGACGGCTTTCTTTCGGGAATAGGCAAGTGCGAAAACGTTTACGAAGTTGTTCGCTTTTTCTACCGCGAAACCGTGAAAAAGATAAAGACGCGCTTCGGCATGTCCACGGCGAAGCTTTGCCGCTTCGACCCGTTTGCGCTGTGTCTTTTGGCGGCGGAGCTGGGCTTTTCGCTTTCACCGCAGTTCGTTTTTGTGTTCGTGGACGAGGCGCAGGATATTTCCCCCGCGGAGTATGCGGTTCTCCGCAGCGTAAACGGACGCGCCGCTTTCAACGTTTTCGGCGACCTCAAACAGAATATGACGCCGTACAGGGGCATAAAAAGCTGGGACGAAATAGGCTGTAAAGTGTATAATCTCAATCTCAATTACAGAAACACCAATCAGATAGTCGAGTACGTTTCGGGCAATTTGGGTATAGACATGCGCGCAATAGGCGCAGACGGAAGCGAAGTGGAGCGTATAGACGAAAGATCCGCGACGAAATATCTGTCTGACAAAAACGGACTGCGCGCAGTAATTACAAGCGAAAGCGGTTACGGAAAATATTTGCGCAAAAGCTATAACTCCGTCCGCGACACGGGCAGAATATCAAAATCGAAGATAAATATTCTTACCGTATACGAAAGCAAGGGGCTGGAATTTACCGCCGTAGCCGTAGCGGACTCGGACATGAGCGACAACGAAAAATACATTGCGTACACGCGCGCATTGAAATATCTTGCGTGTATTACTTAAAATTTTCATATAAAAATTTTACCGTGTGTCAATAATCTTAGTTGCGGTAAAAGCGGCTTTGATGTTATAATTAATAATACTAAATTACGGACGGACTTAAATGGCAAATAAAACAAAAAAACAACCCGATACTATAGAGCTGGAAGGCGAACTTTTAAATACGGTCAGTTACGCGACGTATTACTGCCGTCTGCCGCTTTTCACGTCTTTCAAAATATTTAACCGCGCGCAGGAAAACGCATGCGAAATTTCGGTAAGCATTACCGGCTCTACGCCGTTGATAATTCCGACGGAGCTTGCTCTCGAAGAAATACCGCACGAAAGCAGTATAGAGGTTTCGGCGGAGAATCTTCTCAATCCCAAATATTTAGCCGATCTGGACGAGCCGTCGTCCTGTACGGTGCAGGTGAAGCTTTTAAACGGCAAGGATATAATTTGTACCTTGAAAGCGGAAGTCGAAGCCCTGCCCATAGACTGTTGGAGCGGGCTTTCCGGCAATCCGGAAATGCTTGCAACCTTCGTAAGACCCAAGCTTGCCGACTGTCAGAAGGTTTTGGCGGAAGCCGGTCTTCAACTTAAAACCTGGGGCTATTCTTCCGAGTGGAGCGGCTATTCCGGCAACGATAAAAACGGCGTGCGCAACGCCGCCGCCGCCGTGTACGCGGCAATACGCAATCTTAATATAGAGCGTGAAAGCTGTTCCGACTTTACTGATACCGTACGCGCCTGCGACGTCAGCGGTATACTTCAAAGCAAGAAGGCGACGTCGCTTGAAATGGCGCTTTTCGCCGCTTCCTGCTTCGAGGCGACGAAGCTTAATCCCGTGCTTGTACTCGGCAAAAACAAGGTCGGCGTAGGCGTCTGGCTGTACGACAGTTGTTTTTCGTCACCCATGCAGGACGACATGACTGTGATAGAAAAGTACGTGACGGACGGTGTAAACAACCTTGCCGTTTTCGACGCGGACGATTTGTTTGCGCATAAAAACGCAAGCTTTACCACCAGCGAAACTCACGTGACTTCTTTTTTGAAAAGCAACTCTTTCGACGTGTGTCTCGACGTAAGGCGTTGCCGCGTCGGCGGAATTTTCGCCCTGCCGCTTAAAGTAAAAACTGCGGGCGGGTACGAGCTTCTGGACGACAGGCAGCTTTCCTATGACGAAAAACCGCGCGAGGTTATCGACGCAAGCAAATACGAGTACGATAAAACCGCCTCCAAGGACAAGAGCTGGCAAAGAAGACTTCTGGATTTATCCATGAAGAACAACCTGCTTAATTTCCGTTACAAGCGCGACTGTATCCATATTCTTTCGTGCGACCTTGCGTCTTTCTGCGAAAAGACCGCCGCGAGAAACAGGTTCGGCTTACTTCCGCTTACTTCCGCTATAAAGGACGCGGCTTACTTCGGCGGCACCGGCGTTAAAAACATGGGCGAGCTTATTTCTTTGGAGCTGAACGCCGGTAAAATACGCTGTTATTCGGGTCCCGACGCTCTTGCGGAAATTTCCGGCACGCTTATAAGAAAGGCGCGCGCCGCGGAGGAGGAGACGGGCGCGAAGACGCTTTATCTCGCTTTCGGCTTCTTGAAATGGCGCGGCACGGGCGAAAGGGAGGACAAGTTTGCGCCGCTTGCGCTTCTGCCCGTGAACGTCAGGCGCACAAAGACCAACGGCGTTTCACTGGAGCTTGGCGACGGGTACGAGGTAAACACCACCCTGCTTGAATTTTTAAAACAGGAATTCGGCATAGACGTGCGCGGCGTGGACGGAAAGGGTCTGTCCCCCAAAGAAATTATAGCCGTGTTCCGTTCCAAGACCGCCAACATGAAGGGGTGGATGGTTTACGAGGATATTTATCTTTCCCAGTTCACTTTCGCACGGTATGCGATGTGGGCGGACGTAAAGAAAAATATAAACGAGTATAAGAAAAATCCCATAATAGCAAGTCTTTTGACAAACTCTAACAAGCTTGCGGAAAACAAGCTTTCGGGCATATGCGAGGACGAGGGCGACCCCTGCGAAATAATTGTTCCGCTCCCCTGCGACAGCACCCAGTACGCCGCCGTGGCGGAGTCGGCTAAGGGAACATCTTTCGTCCTTCACGGTCCCCCGGGTACAGGCAAAAGCCAAACGATAACCAATATAATAGCCAACGCGCTGTATAACGGAAAACGCGTGCTTTTCGTTGCGGAAAAGCAGGCGGCTTTACAGGTCGTAAAAAAGCGACTTTCAGACATCGGTATCGGCGATTTCTGTTTCGAGCTTCACTCGGGCAAGTCGGCTGATAAGGGTGAAATTGTAAGAAATATCGAAAATACGCTTGCGCTTTCTTCCAACGGCGGTGGCGAAAGCTTCGTTCCCGCGGCGGAAAAAATAAGGTCCGTGCGCGGCTCGTTAAAGGCGCCGTCGGACGCTTTGCATAAAAAACGCAGACTGGGCGTATCCGTTTACGAAGGAATACTGTATTATCTGCAAAACAAAAACGCGCCCGAGCTTGTAAATATAGAAAGTACTTTTTACGATTCTCTTACCAAAGAGAGGCTTGAGGAGTGCGAAAGCATGCTTGTGACGGCGCAAGCCGCCGCAAACGAATGCGGCGGAGTATACCGCTCGCCTTTTTCGGGTGTAAACCTTACTTTCTGCGACAAAAAAACCAAAAACGCGGTGCTCTGCTCGGCGGAAGTAGTGCTTGCCGAGTTAAAGCATCTTAAAAGCTATCTCGGGCTTTTCCTCGATACGTTCAACCAGCGCGTAAGCGCCTTTACCTACAAAAAGCTTGAAAATCTGGTGGAGATTGCAAACGTTTTAAAGGTTGACGAGCTGAGCGAGTTTTTCGAGTGCGACGAGGAAGATTTTTATAAATTCTATAATGCTAATCTCCGCTACGACAGCGAGGTAAAGCACTGGCTTGCAAACTTTAAATCTCTGCCGGATATTTCAAAATTCGCCGACAAGATAGAGTACGAAATAGACAACTGGGGGGAAAATTACCGTTCTTCCAAAATACTTTTAAACGTAATAAAACGCATAAACAAGTGCGCGGCGAAGCCCGTTAAGGAAAAGGACGAGCCTGAGTGGATAAAGCGCGCTTATGAGATCGAGGAAGCAAGAAGCCGTATTTTGGCAAATACGGATTTAAGCGACAACTTCCTTACGCTCGGCGGCGGCATAAACGACAGAAAGAGGGAAGAATTTTTAAAACCGCTTTATAACCTGCACAAGCTTTGCGCGCAGGTGTTTATGGACTATAACGCAGACGCGTTCAACAGCGTTTGTTGCGGGGCGGCCGGCGGACAGCTTCGCCCGCTTATTTCGGGACTTTTGTCGGCTGCTTCGGCGTTCAACAGAAGCTGCGAGCATTTTATGAAGGTTGTCAAAGCCGACAAGTCCGACATAGAGGACGGAGACATTTTCGACTATTTCAACGCAAAATGTACCGCGCTTATAGATAATATAGACATGTTGCCGTCCTGGTGCATGTATAAGGCAACGGCTCAAAAGCTTAACGACGGCGGACTTACCTTTATAACCGACGCAATGGAAAGCGGACGGATAAACGGAAAACAGATTCTTTCGTCATTCCGTAAAAACGTTTACCGCAATTTCATTCAAACCAACATACCGGCGGACGACGTTCTCTCGTCGTTTTCAGCAAGCGTGCAGGAGGAAACGGCGGCAGGCTTCGCGCGCCTTTTGGAGGAATTTTCCGCGCTCACGCGCGAAAAGCTACGCGCAGACCTGATTTCGCGCCTGCCTGCCAAGGAGACGGAAGGACCGCTTGCGGTAGAGCTTATGACCTTCCAGCGCAGCATAAAGGGCAACCCGCGCGGCTTTAACGTAAGAAACTTATTTACGGAAATTCCCGAGCTTATGCGCGTCGTCGCGCCCTGCATGCTTATGAGCCCCGTAACCGTCGCGCAGTATCTGCCGCCCCGCTCGGGCGCTTTCGATATGGTAATTTTCGACGAGGCTTCGCAAATGCCCACGTGCGAAGCGGTTCCCTCGCTTGCGCGCGCAAAGAGCGCGATAATCGTCGGCGACCCCAAGCAGATGCCGCCAACATCTTTCTTTACCAGCTCCGGTCAGGACGAGGACAATCCGGAGACGGAAGATTTGGAATCCGTTCTCGACGACTGCCTTGCTTTGGGTATGCCCGAAAAGCACCTTATCTGGCATTACCGCTCCAAGCACGAAAGTCTTATCGCGTTCTCCAATATAACGTACTATTCCAGCAGGCTTTGCACATATCCCTCGCCCGACGCGCTGGACAGCAAGGTTCAGTTGAGATATATCGAACACGGTGTATACGACAGGGGCGTTTCCAAGTGCAACCGTCAGGAGGCGGAAGCTTTGGTTGCGGAGGTCATACGCAGGTTAAAGGACGAAAGACTGAGAAATTCCAGCATAGGTATCGTCACGTTCAGCACGCCCCAACAGGTGTTTATAGAGAGAATGTTGACGAAAAAAATAATAGAAAAGGGGCTTGAATCTGTCGCGTACGAGCGTGAAGAACCGCTTTTCGTCAAAAATCTTGAAAACGTTCAGGGCGACGAAAGGGACGTAATACTGTTCTCGGTATGCTACGGACCCGACAAGCTGGGTAAAATATCTTTAAACTTCGGACCGCTCAACCAACTCGGCGGGTGGCGCCGTCTCAACGTCGCGGTTTCGAGGGCGAGGGAAGAAATGATAGTATTTTCTTCCATGCGCTATTCCATGATAGATATGTCCAGAACCACCTCTCGCGGGGTAGCGGGGTTGAAAGCCTTCCTCGAATTTGCGGAAAAGGGAAGGACGAACATTTCCGTCAAGAGCAACGAGGTGATTATAAACAGGCAGGGCATAGGCAAATTTATTGCCGAGGAGCTTTCCGCCTACGGTTACGACTGCCGCTGCGACGTTGGCGTTTCCGACTTCAAAATCGACGTTGCGGTGGTAGACCCCAAAAACAAACATAACTTTATACTTGCCGTGCTTTGCGACGGAACAAGCAATTTCTCCGTAAAGGACAGAACTGTCTTGCAGGTGCAGACTTTAAAGCGCAACAATTGGAACGTTATAAGACTGTACTCGATCAATTTCTTCAACAATCCCAAGCGCGAGATAAAGAAAATAAAGGACTATCTTGATAAGCTTACTTCGGACGGAAAGCCCGTTGCCATAAGCTTTAAAAAGCCTTACCGCGTATGCAAGACCGAAGAAAAGGAGCAGGGGCCCGACTACGTCCTTAGCGGTGAAAACGACGCCGAAGTCATGCGCGTAATCAAGGCGGTGGTTGCGGCGGAGGAGCCGATTTCCACGCAGTTTTTAATGAGCAGGACGCTGGCGGCTTTCGGTATATCGAAATACGGAATTAAGCTTGAAAGTAAGTTGCGTTCGCTTATAGACAAATGTGCTTTCGGCAGCCGCGGAATGATAGGCAACGTCTATTACTTCAAAAACGACAAATACGAGGGCTTCGACAGGTACCGCGTGGAGGAAAACACCTGCCTGCGCACGACGGATAACGATTTTACTCCGTATGACGTCATTTCGCTTGTCAAGGGCATACTTCTGAATAAGGTAAGCATGTACGCGGACGAGCTTATCCCCGCCGCCCTTAAAGAGTTGAAGGTGCCGCGTGCGAGCGACAAGCTTACCTCGTTTGTTTCGGCGTGCATAGACGAGGGGGTTCGCCGCGGAATATTTATCCGCAGCATTTCCGACAAAATATCGCTTGCGTAATCAGTCGGAACAGGCGTTGAAAATTTTATCGATAATTATATAAAACACCGCCCGCGGATTTTAAATCCGCGGGCGGTGTTCTTGTACAGGTTTATAAATTTTTCAACATGTCCGTCATGTCGTATTTGCCGCGAGGCTTTCCGACAATCCATTTAGCCGCTTTAATCGCGCCTGCCGCAAACACCTTTTTAGAGCTTGCTTCGTGCGACAGGGTAACTATTTCGTCTTCGCCCGCGAACATAACGTCGTGCTCGCCGACAATATTCCCGCCGCGTACGGCGTGCAAGCCTATTTCCGCGCCGCGTTTGCCCGTGTTGCCGCATCTTCCGTAAACGTATTTTTTACCGCCGCCGAACGCCTTGTTTGCGCTGTCGGCAAGCATAAGCGCTGTGCCGGAGGGTGCGTCGGTTTTCAGGTTGTGGTGTTTTTCTATAATCTCTATATCGAATTTTTCACCCAAAACTTCGGCTGCTTCCCGCACAAGCTTAACAAGCAGATTCACGCCGAGGGAGAAATTCGCCGTCTTGAACACCGCGGTTTTTTTCGCGCATTCGTCTATAAATTTCAGTTGATTTCCGTCATAGCCGGTTGCCGCCAGAACGACGGGCACACCGTGCTTGACAGCCCAGTCCATTTCGCCTTGCAGGGCGGCGGGAGAAGAAAAGTCGATAATTACGTCGGGTATTTCCTTAACTTCCCCAAAGGAGGGGTAGACGGGTATTTTCGTGTTTTCGGGCGCGTGCAAGTCCACTCCGCAAACGGCGCAAGCTTCGCCGTCGCCGTCAAGCAGGCTTAAAATATTGCCGCCCATTTTTCCGCCTATGCCGCATATAAGAATTTTAATCATTTAATCAACCCCGAATTTTTAATCGCCTGCAAAAGCTTAGACTTGTTTGCGTCTTCCAGCTCGGTAAGTGGGGGGCGCGGCACACCCGCGTCGAAGCCTATCATGTTGTAAGCGGCTTTGACGGGAATGGGATTTACTTCCAGAAAGCACGCGTCCTCCAAGGGAAGTAAAAAGTCCTGTACGGAGTTCGCTTCGTCGAGTTTGTTTTGGGAAACAAGGTTATAAAGCTTTTTCATAAGCTTGGGCGCAACGTTGGAAGTGACCGAAATAAGTCCCGCGCCGCCTATCGCCAGCATGGGAAGATTTAAAAAATCCTCGCCGGAATACAAATCCATTTTTCCGCGTATTCGGCGCATGGTTTCGCATACCTGCGCCATGTTTCCGCTCGCTTCCTTAATGCCCGCCATATTGTCGAGTCCGGCAAGCTTTTCGGCGGTTTCGGGCAAAATGTTTACCGCCGTACGGGAGGGCACGTTGTAAGCTATTACGGGAATTTTCACCGCGTCGCATATAGCTTTGTAGTATTCGTAAATACCTTTTTGGGTGCATTTATTGTAGTAAGGAGTGACGGCTAAAACGCCGTCCGCGCCAAGCTGTTCCGCACGGACGGAAGCGGCAACTGCCTTAGCCGTATCGTTGCTTCCCGTACCAACTATAATTTTAATGCGGCCGGCGGCTTTTTTAACGGAATACTTTATAACTTCCGTCTTTTCGTCTTCCGTCATAGTCGCAGGCTCGCCCGTGGTGCCGAGGACCACCAAAGCGTCTGTGCCGCCGTCTATCTGATACTCTATCATTTTGCCGAATTCGTCTAAATTGACGCCGTTTTTATTAAACGGAGTAATCATTGCGGTGGCAATACCGCTGAAAAAACCTGTCACTTTTAAAACCTCTTTTATTATTTTAAGCTTGTTAATTTATAAATGTTCAAGTTCTGTCGAAATAACCTTTTGCCGCAAGCAACTCGGCAAGCAGAACCGCTCCGCCCGCCGCACCGCGCAGTGTATTGTGTGAAAAGCCTATAAATTTATAGTCGAAAACGCAGTCCTCGCGCAGTCTGCCGGCGCAGACAGCCATTCCCCGCTCGCAATTTCTGTCAAGTCTGGGTTGCGGTCTGTCGTCCTCGTGGAAATAGTGTATAAATTTTTTCGGCGCACTGGGAAGGGAAAGCTTCTGCGGCTCGCCCGAAAATTCCGTCCATGCTTTTATAATTTCTTCCTTGGACGGCTTTTTTTCAAAGCTTACGAAGCATGCCGCCGTGTGACCGTCGCTTACCGGTACCCTCAGGCATTGCGCAGTAATGACGGGGGAGGCGGCGGGGACAATTTTTCCGTCCGAAACTTTACCCCAAATTTTCAGCGGTTCGGTTTCGCTTTTTTCTTCCTCTCCGCCGATATAGGGGATAATGTTGTCGGTAATTTCGGGCATTGTTTCAAACGTTTTGCCGGCGCCGGAAATAGCCTGGTACGTAGTCACAGCAACCTGCTTTATTCCGAATTTTTTCAACGGGTGCAAAAGCGGAACGTAAGATTGCAGCGAGCAGTTGCTTTTCACAGCTATAAAACCGCGCTTTGTGCCCAGTCTTTTGCGCTGTGCGGAAATAACTTCAAGATGCTCGGGGTTGATTTCCGGTATAATCATGGGTACGTCGTCCGTGCCGCGGTGCGCCGAATTGTTGGAAACTACGGGGCACTCCAGCTTTGCGTATTCGTATTCAAGCTTTTTAATTTCTTCCTTTTTCATGTTTACCGCGCAGAAGCAGAAGTCCGTCTGCGCCGCAATTTTCTTTTTATCGGCGGAAGCGTCAAGCACTGTAAAGTCGGCAAACTTTTCGGGCATCGGCTCGGCCAAATGCCATTTTTTCACCGCGTCCGCGTATCTTTTGCCTGCGGACGATGGGGAAGCCGCAAGGCAGACCACGTTAAAACGGGGGTGGTTTTTCAAAAGAAGCAAAAATCTCTGTCCGACCATTCCCGTTGCGCCGATAATTCCGACATTGTATCTTTTCATAATAAACTCTCCAAAAATAAAAAGCGGCGCTTTGACGGCGCCGAAATAATGCGAAAGGCAATTAGCGCAACACTTAATGTGACAGTCGCAAGGGTATTGACCCGTACGCCCGACGCGGCTTAAAGGCAAACCGCACCTCGGCGGAGGCGCCCTTTCGCCGCGGCTTGTTGCGAAGCTGCCTTTTCAGCCTCTCGCCGTGCGGTTACTTATGCCCGTCCGCTCCTCTAATTTGCCTGTTTATAATATCACACGGCAGCGTGTTTGTAAAGGAATTTTCACTGCATTTTCCTACAAAAGTCAAAGTTGACAAATTGAGAATTTGTGTTATAATTTAAGAAAAATTTTAAGGGGGCATTGTTTGAAAAAGGCTTTATTTGTTTTAAGCCTGCTTGCAAGCTTGTTGTGTATTTTTTGCGCCTGTAAACAGAATAAAAACATCAGGAAGGATTTATCCGCAGTCGAGATAAATAAAATCGCTTCGGTGGAAAAAATTATTCCAGACAACGCTGTTATTAACTCGGCGGAAGCTTTGACGAGGTTTTTTTCCGACTATCCGTCGCTTTCGGAATGTTTCGGTCAAAATCTTAGCGAAAATTTTTTCGAGAGCCGCTCATATTTTTTGGTTAATTTCTATCATTCGTCAAGTGAGCGCAATATAGTTTTTAAATCGGCGTATCTGGAAGACGGTATTTTGAAGCTTAAATTCGATATCGAAAGTCCGGAAAGCGTCGATATGGACTATAATGCAATGCTATTTATTTTAAGTATCGATAAAATAGTCGGCGTGCAAAAATTTGAAATAGAGGTCGATAATTTATTGCTTAATAACAACGGCGGAGGCTTCAATTCCGCAACGCGCGAATTGACCGTAATATAACATCGTTTATGTACAGAGAAAAAGACATATCGAGTAGTTTTTTTATCGGCGCCAGTAGATAATTTTTCCAAACGCAAGCGCGCCTTTGTTTAATTTTATTTTGAAACGGTAAAACAGTTGAAATATTTCAATATATATGGTATTATAAAACCAGTTAAAAAGTTTTAAAGGTTTCTATATGGCATTAAGCGTAAGCAATCTGGAAGGCAACGAAATTGCCGACGATTATGTAAGAAAAGCCCCTACGCGCGGCAGATGGGGGGAGACTTGGGACGTATTGAAGGCCAACTTCGGAAAATTGGTGCTTATAAACATTTTCGTCCTTATAACCTTCCTGCCCGGCATAGGCATTATGATATACCGCTCCATGTATATAAACGGCATGGGGTTGCAGTATCCGTTCAATCTTGCGGGGCTTAATTATCCCGCTTATACCAATATAAACGGACTGGAAGAACAGATTTATCTGTCGGCGGATTTGCTGTTTTTCTCGCTTTTAGTCGTTGCGGGGTTCATAGCGTCGATAGGAATATCGGGCGCGGCGTACTCTATACGCAAGCTTCTAAATACCCAAGGCCAGTTTTCCGTAAAGGGCTTTTTCCACGGTATTAAGGTTGGCTATTTCAGTACGGTTATGCCCGTTACGGTATTTATGATTTTCCTTTTCGCTTCTTTTATAATCGGCGATTGGAAGGACCTTGTTATAGCGCGCGGCGCGTCGTCGGCGGGCCCTATAACCGCTTACGTTTTCATGATAATAGCAAACGTGCTTGTCGGCATATATTGCGGATGGCTGTTCGCTGTAGGCGTAAGCTATAGGGTTAAGTTTACCCAGCTTTTCAAAAATGCGTTCGTTCTGATGATAGGCAGTCCCGTACACACATTGTTTTTCGCGGGGCTTGCGCTTATTCCCGTATGGCTTTTCGTCATAGGAACTGCGGTCAGCATAGTAAAGATAATTTCGTATATAGTTTTCATATTCCTCGGTTTTTCGCTTATCTTGCTTGTCTGGACGAGCTTTACGCAGTGGGTTTTCGACATGTACGTTACCCCCAATATCAAAGCCGCGGAGGAGGAAGCCAAAGCCAAAAAGACCCCTAAGGAGCTTGCCGCCGAAAAGGAAGAAAGCGACAAACAGACCGCAATGGAATTGCTTGCGGCGGGCAGAAGCGAGCTTATCGGCAGACCCATACTTCCCATAGACGGCGAATGTGCCGTAAAGCCTTTAAGCGCGGTTTTCACGCGTGGAGACATAGCCGGCGCTTCTGCCGACAGGGAAAAATTGAAAACAGCCGTATCGGCTTACGAGGACGAGCATAAGAACGACCCCGTATACGTCGAATACAATAAACTTTTTGCCGAGCGTGAAAAAGCTTTGCAGTCCAACGGCAAAAAAGGCAAAAAGAAGAAGGTCAGCGCGGACAACCTTCTCAAATAAGGCAAACAGAAAATGGCAAATTCTTACTCTGCTTTGGGCAGATGGTTCGAATATTTAAACGACGACTGCGGCTATGAACAATGGTCGCAGTATTTAATTGATACGCTTAAAAAAGAAAATGCGGGTAAAAACGGCGTTGATATAGGTTGCGGCAACGGTTATTTTACGCGCGCATTAATAAAGGCGGGATATAACGTGTTCGGCGTGGACATTTCTCCCGAAATGTTGGATAAGGCGCAGGAGATTTCTTTAAAACAGGGCGTCCGCGCGGAATTTTTCTTGGGCGATATCACCAAACTAAAATTAAACGGCAAAACGGATTTTGCCGTCGCCGTAAACGACTGCATTAATTACGTAAGCAAGGATAAGCTTAAAACGGCGTTTTCAAGGGTAAACGCATGTCTGAAAAAGGGCGGCTTGTTTATATTCGATATCAGCTCGGCGCAAAAGTTGCGTTCAGTCGTCGCAAACAATACCTTTGCGGAGGACAGGGAGGATATAACTTATATCTGGTTCAACTCGCTCGAAGGCGACAGGGTTACAATGGACCTAACTCTGTTCGAAAGGCGCGGGGACTTATTCAAGCGCTTTGACGAGCGTCATGTGCAATATATTTACGGGGAGGAAGAAATTTTATCCGCGCTTAAAGCAGCGGGGTTCGCGGTCGGGACGGAAGGTCATCTGGGCGCGGACAAAAGCGACAGGATAAATTTCGTCTGTAAAAAAATATGAACAAACTTCATAAGGCTTTAATTTACGACATGCAGGTTTCGCTGTCCGTCCTCGAAACGACGGATATGGTGAACGAAGCGATTAAAACGCACAATCTCGACGAAAAATCCGCGGTGACGCTGGGCGGGCTTCTGACCTGCGCGGCGTACATGGCGGGCTGCCTTAAAAGCGAAAGGGGTGCGGTTTCCGTTACGGTGAAAGCCGGAGGCGAGGCGGGCACGGTAAGCGTGTCGGGCGACAAGGACGGACATATCCGCGGCTATATAGACGGTACGTGCGACGGCAAGCTTAACGGCGGTACGCTTACGGTAATTAAGGACGACGGATTTTCACGTCCGTTTGTCGGCACGTGCGAGCTTAGCGGTAACGACGTATCCCGCAATTTAATGCAATATTACGATAAAAGCGAGCAGATTCCGACCGCCGTATCGGTCGGCGTTAAAATGCGCGGCGGAAAATGCGTCGCGGCGGGCGGCGTTATAATGCAGCTTATGCCCGGAACCTCGGAGGAAAACACCGATAAAGCCGAGGAACGCATGCAGGCTTTCGTGGACGCGGCGGACGTGGTGGAGAAATACGGCGCGGACGGAATAATTACTACCTTTTTCGGCGAGCTTTCGCAAAGCGGAGCGCTGTATACAACCTTTCCCGAATATAAATGCAACTGTTCTCGCAGTAAAATAGAGGACGTAATAAAACCTCTCGGCGCGGCGGAGCTATATAAAATTATAGACGAAGAAGGTTGCGTAAAAGTGCATTGCCATTACTGCAACACCGACCACGTGTTTACAAAAACCGATATAGACGAACTTTTCAAAATATGACTAAGACGATAGACATCGACTTCAGCAGCGACAGACTTATAGGCGTCGCAGCGGATATGGTCGACGACCACAACTATATTAGCGCGCTTAAAATGCTTAATAAAAACGCCGAGCTTCACTGTAACGACGGCGACTCTTTTATGCTGTACGCCGAAATTTACGACGATATAGGGCTTTACGAAAAGTGCGTAAATTACTGGTTCAAGTTTATCGACAGCGAAAACGGTTACGATTGCACGGAAGCCTACGAAGGACTTGCCGTCGCTTATATGAATCTCGGCAACGAACATTTTTCCGCATTTTACTACAACAAGCTTTTGCAGGACGCGGACGAGCTTGACACCGAGGAACGCAGGGATATAATAAACTCGTTCCTCAGCGCGGAGGACAACCCGTTAAAATTCGTCTGGCCGCCCGCAATAGCGGACTATTCGGACGTAATTTCGGACGGGATAGAGCTTATGAAGCGCGGCGAGTACGAAAAGGCGATTGACGAATTCGATAAGGTTGACGAGGGTAACGCGGCATACCGTTCTTCGCGCAATTATATCGCCATGTGCAATATTATCTGCGACAAGTGCGAGCAGGCGGAGGCGGAGTGTCTGGCTATTCTGGAAAAATATCCGGACAACGTGCAGGCGTTGACGACTCTTGCGGCGGTTAAAACCGAACAGAAAAAGAACGACGAAAGCCGCGCTCTGGCGGAAAAGCTGCTTTCGCTGGACGTAAAGTCCACTGACGATATATATAAAATAGCGACCGTCTGTTGCGAAAATAAGATGCATGCAGAGGCGTACGAGCTTTTTACCAGATTGGAGGACGAGCTGGGTTACGACTGCTCCGTGTTGTATTTTAAGGCGGTTTCCGCCTTCAATAGCGGAAAATATACCGAGTGTTTCGATACGTTCGACAAACTTGTTACGGTTTATCCTGACGCGCTTTGCGCGCGTTACTACTACGACGCCGCGCGTAAAGCAGTTGAAAACGGCGAAAAAAGGGAATTCAGTTATTTTTACCGCCTGCCGCAGGAAATGCGCGAAAATTCGCTTAAAACGCTTGCGGCGGTTGCGGGGCTTTCTCAGGCGGAGTCAAAAAAGCTTTTCGGAATTCTGGATATTTCGGACTGCATAAAGTGGTGCTTCGACGAAACGGAGGGCGCCGACGACAGCGAGCTTCAATATCTTGCGGCGACCTGCGCGGTGAAGGCGGAGCTGGACTCGGTCGTGTGCGACATGCTTTTAAACGCATTTTTGTCGGACGGCATCAAAGTGCATATTCTGACGCTGTTGGGCGGACGTAACGAGGATAACTCTTTCGGCGTAGTCATATGCCATATTTATAAACGTGTGGATTTCCGCGCGCTCAGCCTCGGCAGGGCGAAGCGTAAAAATTTCATAACCGCTTACGCCAGACTCTGCGCCCATTTTGCGGTAATAAATTCGTCTTACGGCGAAGCTTTCGCAAAGGCGTGCGAAGGTCTTTATGCGGAAATGCAGGAACGCGGCGCGCTGTCGTATTCGGCTGACGAGGACGCGCTTACCGCCGCGGCGTATCTTCGTTCCGGCGTGTGCGAGGCGCAGATTACGCGCAAAAATTTAAGCGAATTTTTCGGTGCGTCCGAAAGCGGTATTTCGCGTATTTTGGGGGAATTATGAAGCTGTACGATTTCGACGGAATGTTCGATAAAAAACTGAGCGACTACATTTTAAACGACAACGGCAAGCATAAGGAGAGCGAGTGGGAGGATTTGATTCCCAAGCTTTACAAGCAGTTCGGCGACACGTTTATAAAGTCGGTCGGCGACACGCCAAACGGCTTCTATGCGAAGATGAGCGATACTGAGCTTGTCAAAGCGCTGCGCACGCATCTCAAACAGGGCGTGACCGTAAGCGAATTTCTCTGCTCGGCAATAGAAAGCAGGGGAGCGGTCGACCTTTTACTTCCGCTTTTGGACGGAAGCGGGGACGAGCGCGACTATGCCATAAGCATACTCGGAGCGGAATCCAAGGCGCTTAAAAAGTACATGAGCCTTTTAATCGATAAAGACAGCAGCGAGGATTTGAAAGACCGCTGTGCGGATTTTTTAAAGGAAAAGGCTGACGAGGTTGCCGCGGAGGCCGTCGAAAACTACATAAACGGCGTCGAGCGGGAATATATGTTGGAAATCATGTCACGTTCGGTCATAAAGTCGGATAAAATATTCGATATTCTTTTAAAAGAATTCCGCACCGACCCCGACAACGTGCCTATGCACGCAAGTTATCTGGCCGCTTACGGCGACGAGCGCGCATTGAAATATCTTCTTGATAAAATAGACGAGGAAGGTATAAATTTTATCGAGTACAGGGAACTGAAATACGCCATAGAGGCTCTCGGCGGCGAATATACCAAAACGAGGGATTTTTCGGGCGATCCTTACTTCGATATAGTGAAATCGCACGAAGCTTCCGCGACGGACGTTTTCGCAAATCTTGACGGCAAAAATTAAAAAGACGGCTCGGAATTATTCCGAGCCGTAAATTTTTATTTTTTCGTCGCCAGCCAGACGATAAGCACGGTCACGTCGGCGGGGTTTACTCCGTAAATTCTTCCCGCCTGCCCCAGAGTAAGAGGGCGTACGCGTTTAAGCTGTTCGCGCGCTTCCAATCTCAACCCCTTTATTTCGTCGTAATTCAAGTCGGCCGGGATGGCTTTGCTTTCAAGCTTTTTCGCTTTTTCTATCTGTTGAGCCGTCTTTTTAAGATAGCCGTCGTATTTTACCGTCGTTTCGGCGGATTTTATTATTTCTTCAGGGAAGTCTTTCAAAATCCCGAACGCTTCACATACATCTTTTAAGGAACAGCCCCGCCTGATAAGGTCCGCGTAAGACAAGCCCGCCACGGGAATCCCGTTTACCGTTTTTACGGCGTCTTTCCGTTCGGGTTTGCCGTCAAGCTCCGCAAGCGCTTGCGCGTACAGCTTTTTTCTCCGTTCGTAAATTTTTCTTCTTTGCTCGGTGTAAAGCGCGGTATCTGCAATTTTTCCGGTAAGGCGCAAATCGGAAATATCGTGCCTCAAAGCAAGTCTGTATTCCGCGCGCGACGTCATAATTCTGTACGGCTCCTCAGTGCCCTTTGTTACAAGGTCGTCTATCATAACTCCGATATACGCTTCGTCGCGCCCCAGAATGAAGGGGGGTCTGCCCAGTATCTTATACGCCGCATTTATTCCCGCAATAAGTCCCTGCGCGGCGGCTTCCTCGTAACCCGAAGTTCCGTTTATCTGTCCAGCGGTGTAAAGTCCGCTTATTTTTTTGTATTCCAAAGTGGGATACACGTCCAACGTATCTATGCAGTCGTATTCTATCGCGTAAGCGTAGCGCATTATATCGCAGTTTTCAAGCCCCGCAACGGAACGGTACATCTGCTTCTGCGTTTCGTGCGGCATGGAGGAGGACATTCCCTGCACGTAAATCTCGTTTGTGTCCAAGCCCTCTGGTTCGAGAAAAATCTGATGTCTGTCCTTGTCTTTGAACCGGACAACCTTTGTTTCTATCGAGGGGCAGTATCTCGGACCCGTGGAGGTAATGTCGCCGTTGTACAGCGGCGAACGGTCTAAATTGTTTAAAATAATTGCGTGCGTTTCACCGTTCGTATAAGTGAGGTGGCATACGCTTGAATTCTTGTCGGCTTTCCCGTTAAGGAAAGAAAAGGAGGGAAGTCCGTTTTCGCCCTCCTGAATTTGGCATTTGCCGAAGTCGACCGTTCTCGCGTCGAGACGGGCGGGGGTGCCTGTTTTGAATCTTCTTACATTGAAGCCGAGTTTTATAAGACTTTCCGTCAGCGCGGTGGCGGGGGCAAAACCGTTAGGCCCGCTTTTTTTGCGCAGTTCCCCGGTGACGGTTTCGGCGTTCAGATAAACTCCCGTCGCAATTATGACCGCGCGGGAGTCGAAAATTCCGCCGTAGGTCGTCATGACGCCCGCGACGCGTCCCGCGTCGGTAAGAATTTCGGCGGCTTCGCACTGGACTATTTTTAAGTTGTCGGTATTTTCCAGCGTGCGCTTCATCTCGCGGTGGTATGCGTTTTTATCGCACTGACATCGCAGTGATTGCACGGCTTCGCCCTTTCCCTCGTTAAGCATGCGCATCTGAATGGCGGTCTTGTCGGCGTTCACGCCCATTTCGCCGCCAAGCGCGTCTATTTCGCGCACGATGTGACCCTTGCCCGTGCCGCCTATGGACGGGTTGCACGCCATAAAGGCTATGCTGTCCAAATTAAGGGTCAGCATAACCGTTTTAAGCCCCAGTCTCGCGCAGGCAAGCGCGGCTTCGCAACCGGCGTGTCCCGCGCCGATTACGGCGACGTCGTAATGTCCTTCAACGAAAGTTTTCATATAATTAACGGCGCGGGCGTTTTTGCCCGCGCCCCCTGTTTGCGCAATTGCCGCGCGCAACGGCGCGGTAAATCATTAAAATTATTTTTTCAGTATAATGTTTTTGATATCGTCTACGTCTTTCGCTATTTTGTCGTTTACGCGGCACATCTCGTCAACCTTATCCCTTGAATAAAGAATGGTGGTGTGGTCGCGTCCGCCAAGTACTTTGCCTATCGAAATAAGAGGAAGCGAAAGCAGCTCGCACATGAGATAGCAGCAAATCTGTCTGGGAATAACCAGCTCTTTCTTTTTGCTTTTTCCCAGTATGTCCTGTTTTGAAATTCTGTAATATCCCGCTACGGCGGTCAAAACGTTTTCGGGCGTAATTTCTTCCTTGCCCGGCTCTGACACGGCTTCGCTCAGCGCGCTTCTCGCAAGGGCTATCGTAATAGGCTCCTCATGCAGCTTGGAGGCGAAAATTACCTTCGTCAGTCTGCCTTCAAGCGTCCTTACGTCGTCGCCCGAGTCCTGTGCAAGAAAGGTTAAAACGTCGTCCGGCACAAGACATTTCTTTTCAAAAGATTTGCGCTTCAAAATAGCTATTTTCGTTTCGAAGTTGGGGGGGAGGATATCGAAAAGAAGTCCGCCCGAAAAGCGCGTTCTCAGTCTTTCTTCCAGTGCGGTCAGCTCCTTGGGGGGGTGGTCGGAAGAAATTACTATCTGCTTGCCTTTGGAAACAAGCTCGTTAAAGGTATGGAAAAATTCCTCCTGAACGGCTTTTTTGTTTTCAATAAATTGTATATCGTCTATAATAAGTACGTCCGCGTTGCGGTAATACTGTCTTAATTTGTTTCCCCTGTCGCGCGCGTCGGGTCCGCGGCTGGTGAACATTGTGTCTATTATCTCGTTGACAAACTGCTCGCAGGTGACGTAAATTACTTTGAGGTTGGGCTTTTCGTTTACGACTTTATTGGCGATAGCCTGAATAAGGTGAGTCTTGCCAAGTCCGGTTCCGCCGTAAATGAATAAAGGGTTATATGTGCCGGCGGGGTCGTTGGCGACCGAAAGCGCGGCGGCGTGGACGAATTCGTTATTCTTGCCGACGACAAAGCTGTCGAATGTGAACTTCGGGTCGAGATTGGCGGGCGGAGCGTAGCTGTCGGCTTCCTCCGGCGCGTTGTATGCGTAACCCTCGCCGCCTTCGACCTTTAAGCGGAAATCGGTAAGTCCCACGTCGGCTTTTATAATCGCTTCGCGCATTTTGTCGGCAAGCGTACCCGTGATGTATTTTGCAAATGTCTCGTTAGGGGTTTGCAGTACGATAAATCTGCCGTCTATTTCGACGGGCTCCAACTTTTCGATATAAGTGGTATAATTGATAAGCGAGACCAGCTCGCGCATCTTTACCTTTATAGGATTGTATATAAAATCCAAATTCCCCTTTTCTGCCATAATTCAGCCGATAATCCTTTGAGTTTTTCCGAATAATTTGTTATAATGATGTAGTAAGTGAAAATCATTATACTACAAATCTTATCCAAAATAAAGTGTTTTTAAGATAAATGCGTATAAAAAATTTAAAATTGAAAAATTTCAGAAATTACGTGAACGAAAGTATAGACTTTTCCGAAGGATTAAACGTTCTGTTCGGGCGGAACGCGCAGGGCAAAACCAACTGCGCGGAAGCTGTATTTTACCTTTGCACGGGCGCGTCGCCGAGAAGCCGCCGCGATAAGCAGCTTATCATGCACGGCGCAAACTGCGCCGAAATTTCCGCGCTTGCGGAAGGCGCTTACGGTGAAATAGAAATTTCCGCCTGCATTTACGAAAACAGCCGCGAGGTACGTATAAACGGCAATAAAATAACGCGCAATGCGGATATTCTTGGCAATATTTTCAGCGTATTTTTTTCACCGCAGGAGTTAAGACTTATTCAGGACGGACCTGACGAAAGACGAAGGTTTTTGAACGTTTCCATCTCCCAGCTCAACAAGCCGTACTATATCGCTTTGATGCGGTACAATAAAATTTTGGAACAGCGCAACAATCTTCTTAAAAACAGGGATTTGTCCCTCGTGTACGAAACGCTGCCCGTCTGGGACGAGCAACTGTGCAGGTACGCCGCGGCGATAGCCTTCAAGCGCGCCGAGTTCTGCGCAATGCTCTCTCCCGTGGCAAGCGAAATACATTCTTATCTGACGGACGGCGCGGAGAAGCTGGAAATTTCCCCCGAAAAGAAATATAAAGGCGGCGAGGAGGAGCTTACAAAGCGGCTTTTCGACGAGCTTTCCGCAAATTACGAGAGGGATATAAGACTGGGCTTTACCGCGTCGGGTCCGCACCGCGACGATCTTGATATAAAAATCGACGGCGCGGACGCAAAAAATTTCGCGTCGCAGGGACAGACGCGCACCGCCGCACTTTCCGTAAAGCTTGCCGAGGTGGAAATTTTCAAAAAAATTTCGGGCGAATATCCCGTGCTTATTCTGGACGACGTAATGAGCGAGCTTGACTTGCCGCGCCGTAAAAAGCTTGTCGGGCGCACGCACGGTTTACAGACTGTACTCACCTGTACCCATGCGGAGCGCGTTCTGTGCGGCAGGGAAGTGAACAAAATAAAAATAGAGGGCGGTGCGGTAAAACGTTGATCAGGGCTGACTTGCACATTCACACATACTATTCCGACGGACTTATGTCGCCCGCGGAGGTTGTTGCCGAGGCAAAGGATAACGCCGTCGGGCTTATTTCGGTCACCGACCACGACTGTATGCTCGCGTGTAAAGAAACGGAGTCTTTTTGCGCGGGCGCCGGTTTGAGATCTGTAAACGGAATAGAAGTTTCCGCATACGAAAACGGCGTTAAAATTCATATTCTCGGTTACGGCGCGGACGCTGATAATTCAGATTTCAAACAGTTTTTGGACGAGCTGTATTTAAGTTCCTTCGCGCGGGCGGAGGACATAATTGCCAAGCTGCGCCGTAACGGAATTGAAATTTCTTTGGACGAAATACTTAAATACCGAAAGCACGACCGCGCTCCCGTGCATACAATGCATATATCGCGCGCCTGTGCGGAAAAGGGCTACTGCGGCAACGCTTTCGCCTTTTACGAAAAATATCTTGCGTCCGGAAGATGCGCCTTTTCGGATATAGGCAGACCTTCGCCGTCGCGTGCGGTGGAAGCGGTTGCGGCAGGCGGCGGCGTGTGTTCGCTTGCTCATCCGGGCAGAATAGCAATGAGTAAAAGCCGTTTGCTGGAATTAATAGGTAAACTTAAAGACCGCGGTCTGTACGGGATAGAAGCCGTTTATACTACGCATACTGTAACAGAGACGGCATACTATAAGGAGACGGCAGCGGCTTTCGGGCTGGAAATTACGGGCGGTTCCGATACGCATTTTGCCGACGGCAGACATAAAATCGGTTCGCCGGCGTTCTATTTGGACGAAGCTGTTGCCAAACGGCTGAACAATTGAAAAAGACTGTTATTTTAAAAATTTATTCTCTTATGTTTATGCTCGCATTTTTCGCGGGCTTAATTTTTTTTGCGTGCGCTTTTTGTGCCAAGCTGCCCAAAAACGTGACTATAGACGGCATAGAGGTCGGAGGAAAAAGCGCGGCGGAAGCCGTCCGTCTTGTACGCGGTTCGATAGAGGAAAATTTAAAAACCAAATCGCTTACAATAATAGGCGCGGATAAAAAATACGTGTTTTCCTATCCCGAAATAGGCTATAAAGACAATTTGCAAAAGCTTGTAAAAGCAGTGAAAAAGGGCAACAGCTATGCGGCGGATGTCAGCTTTTATCTTAACGGACTTTCGGAAATTTCGCACTGCATCTGCGACGAGCAGAGCAGACCCGTCACCGAGCCGTACGCAATATTCAACGCGTCGGGCACGCCGTTCACGTATTGCGCCGGTTCCGACGGATTTAAAGCGGACCGCAACAAGCTTGTTGCCGACGTGCGCGCTTCGCTTTCGGGCGGCTTTTGCGACGTGAAGGTAGAATATAAAACTTTAAAGCGGACGGAAACTTTATCCGCAGTCAAAAACAAAACGCGTCTTATAAGCGCTTTTACGACTTATTTCGACTCCTCAAACTTTGACAGGGCGCACAACATACGCCTTGCCGCCGCAACGGTGAACGGAACGGTTCTCGCCCCCGGGGAAGTGTTTTCGTTTAACGGCGTCGTCGGGGAAAGAACGGCCGACCGCGGCTTCAAAAGCGCAAAGATAATAGAAAAAGGCGAATTTGTCGACGGCGTGGGCGGCGGGGTTTGTCAAGTCAGCACCACGCTTTACAACGCGGCGCTTCTGGCGGGCTGTCAGATAACCGAGTTTCATCCGCACTCGCTTGCCGTAAGCTACGTGCCGCCTTCATGCGACGCAATGGTAAGCGGAACTTATTACGACTTGAAGTTCAAAAACTCTCTATCCGAAAAATTATATATTCGCGCCGCCGCCGGCAAAGGGTACGTCACGTTTTATTTTTACGGTAAAAGCGACGGAGCGCAGTACTCTTACGCGTCGCGCGTGACGGGCAATATTCCCGCGCCGGAGGAGGTCACCGACGACCCTTCCCGCGTGAAGGACGGCAGGGACGGAATCCTCAGCGAGGGGTATCTGACGGTGACGCGCGGGGGCATAAAAAAAACCGTTTTATACCGCAAGGACAAATATTTGCCGTTGACGCGCGTCGTCCCGCAGGAGTTGCCGCCCGAAGACGGTGAAGCGGAACAGCCGTAGCCCGTTTTTGCCCGACGCAGAATTTTGAATTTTAACCTTTTATTAATTGTGTTTTCAAACTTAATATGTTATAATGCTGTTCGGTAAATTTTTCGCCTTACAGGAGAATATATGATAAAAATAATAGTCGATGCGATGGGCGGAGACAACGCGCCGCGTTCCACAGTGGCGGGCGCGGTTTCGGCGCTGGAAAGCGACAAACAGCTTTATATAATACTTACGGGAAGACGCAACGACGTAGAGGCGGAGCTTAAAAAATACAAATTCGACGAAAAGCGTCTCGAAATAGTCGACTGTCCCGACGTCATAGACATGAACGACAGCCCTACGGAGGCGGTGAAGCGCAAGGAATCTTCTATGATGCAGGCGTATTGGATGCTTAAAAAGCAGGACGACGTTTGCGCGCTTGTTTCGGCGGGCTCCACGGGGGCGTTGATTGCTGGCGGTCAGCTTATTCTCGGCAGAATAAGGGGAATAAAGCGCCCCGCGCTCTGTTCGCCTATTCCTAATTCCCGCGGGACTTTCACTCTTTTTGCGGACTGCGGCGCCAATGCAGAATGTAAAAGCGTAATGCTCGGTCAGTTCGCCCTGCTCGGTTCGGCTTACGCCAAGGCGGGCTTCGGTGTGGAAAATCCCAAAGTAGGTCTTTTAAATAACGGAACGGAATCCCACAAGGGCGACCCTCTGCATCAGGAAGCGTACAAGCTTCTCACGCGGATAAATGGGATAAACTTTTACGGCAACGTCGAAGGGCGGGATATAATGCTCGGCGAGTGCGACGTGGTTGTTTCCGACGGATTTTCGGGCAACGTTGCTTTGAAGTCCATGGAGGGCAGCGCAAAGCTGGTGCTCGGCGTGATGAAAAAAGAGCTTTCGTCCTCGCTTTCCTCGAAAATAGGTTATCTTTTTATGCGCAAAGCGTTAAAGCGCATGCGCGCTCAGCTCGATTTCGACAAGGCGGGCGGCGCGCTGTTACTGGGGCTTAAAAAGCCCGTTGTCAAAAGTCACGGCTCGTCCAAACCCGAAAGCATAGCAAACTCCGTACATAACGCGGCGTCAATATACCGCAACGGACTTGTCGGCTCTGTCGAGAAACTGCTTTCGGAAGCGGATCTCGACGCGATTACGGGGGATACGGATGAACGTTGAGGAGGCGGAACGCGCCGTAGGCTATGTTTTCAAGGATAAACGGCTGCTTACAAAGGCTCTTACTCTCGCCTCCGCAGACCAGAAGGAAAACAACCAGCTTCTCGAATTTTTCGGCGACGCGCTTTTGGAATTTATAGTTTCGGAAAAGCTGTATACGGGCGGCGGAACGGAGGGCGGACTTACCGAGCGCCGCGCCGGCATAGTATCGGATAAAGCGTTGAAGCCGGTTTCCGAAAAACTCGGTCTTGACAAATTTTTAATACGCGGCAAGCGCGACGATCACAATAAAAAAGCGGTTCCGTCTGCATATGAAGCCGTAATCGCGGCAATCTATCTCGACGGAGGTATGGACGCGGCAAAAAGCTTCGTCTTACGCACGCTTGATTTTTCTTCCGGACGGACGGTCAATTTCAAGGGCAGGATTTTAGAGCTTTTGCAGTCTGAAGGACAGCCCGACCCAGAATATACCTGCAAAGACATAGGTACGCGTCAGAAACACAGATATTTCGTAAGTCTGAACGTTTTCGGACGTACGTTTACAGGCGAGGCGGACACAAAAAAATCCGCCGAGCAGCTTGCGGCGCGCGCCGCGCTTGAATTTTACGAAGAAGGACAACTATGAACGCATTCAAACAAATACAACTTGTAGGCTTTAAATCGTTTGCGGATAAAACCACCGTTCCGCTGGGCGACGGCGTAACGTGTATCGTCGGTCCCAACGGCTGCGGCAAATCGAACGTCGCCGACGCAATACGCTGGGTTCTCGGCGAACAGTCGGCAAAAATGATGCGCGGCTCGCAGATGATGGACGTCATTTTCGGAGGAACGGAAGCGCGCCGCCAGATGTCTTTTTGCGAGGTCACGCTTACATTCGACAACACTAACAGAATTTTCGAAATAGACTGCGACGAAGTGGAAATGACCAGACGTCTTTACCGCGACGGCACCAGCGAATACCTTTTGAACAAACAACCCTCCCGTATGAAGGTTTTAACGGGACTTTTGCACGGAGCGGGCGCGGCGAAGGAAGGCTATTCCATTATAGGTCAGGGCAGGATAGAACAGATTATGAACGCCAAGCCCGAGGACAGGCGTTCTATTTTCGAGGAAGCCACCGGTATAGTCGTATTCAAGGACAGAAAGGCGGACGCGGAAAGAAAGCTTAACGCTTCCAAGGACAATCTTTACGTGTTTTCACAGCGCATGCAGGAAGTGGAAAGGCAGATAGGACCTTTGAAAAAAGCTTCCGAAAACGCGCTTAAATACAGGGATTTGTACGGCGATTTGCGCCGTCACGAAATGAATTTGTACATATGCCGCCACGACAGCGCCGCAGGGGAAAAGCAGGCGCTTAACAATAAGGCGGAGGAAGTGCAAAAGCGTATAGAGGAAGTAACCGCGCTTTCTGAAAAGCTTTTGGAAGAATATCACAACCGCCGCGACGAAATCAACGCCGCTGACGCGGAATTACAGGATTTGAACGAGCGTTTACGCCGCTACGAAGTCGGCATAGAGCACAGGACCGGCGAATCCAAGCTTTTTACGGAAAAGGCGCGTTCTGTAAAGGCGAAGCTTGCCGCCGCGCAGGAGGACGTTGCTTATTCCGCAAAGCGCATAGAAGAAATTGAAAGGGAAATACGCCGCAACGAAGCCTATGCGGAGAGAAACACCAACAGGTTGGAGTCTTTAAATTCTTCCGCAGGCGCTTTCCGCACGGAGATAGAGGAGCTTTCAACCAAAATAGCCGACTACGAGTACATGACGGGCGAACACCGTAAAAAGGTAATGGACACCTTCAAAGACCTTTCGGACATGCGTCAGAATATGGGTTCGCTTTCCGCACAGAAAGAACTTTTGAAGGAGCGTCTGAACGAAATACGCGGCGACATGCAGAGGATACGCGAGCGCCGCGATTCCCTGCGCGGAGAGTACGACGGCTGTATAGAAAGGGGCAAAGCTTTAAACGATTTGCTCGGCAACGAAAACGGGCTTTTGGAGCAGGCGGAAGCAAAGACGCGCGACTGCGAGGAGAAGCTTCAACAGCTTATTAAACAGATTTACGACACTCAGGCGCAGATTTCCGGTCTGAACGACAGCCTGACTACATACCGCGCTCTCCGCGACAGGTTCGAGGGTTATATTTATTCCGTCAAAAAGCTTTTAAGCGACGCGCGCGGCGACTTGGAGCTTACGTCGAAAATTTCGGGTCTAATCGCGGACGTGGTTTCGTGCGACGGCGAATACGAGGTGGCGATAGAAACGGCTTTCGGCGGAGCTATGCAAAACGTTATCACGCCCACGCGCGAGGACGCAAGGTTTTTAATAGAGTATCTTAAACGCACACGTTCGGGACAGGTTACGTTTCTGCCCGTAGACGCGCTCCGCCCGAGGGTGGAAAACAACGAAATAAAATCCGCCGTGCGCGACAGGGGCGCCGTAGGGTTTGCGATCGATTTAGTCAAATTCGATAAAAAGTTTGAAAACGTAATTCATAATTTACTGGGCAACACGCTTATTTGCGACAATATACAGAATGCTACGCAGATAGCCCGCCGCTATCCCCGCGCATTTAAAATAGTCACTTTGGACGGCGACGTAATTTCAACGTCGGGTTCCATGACGGGCGGCTCCAAGCGTGAAATTGCGGGTAATCTGCTTGCCAACGAACGCAGAATTAAGGAAATAGAAGAAAGTATTGACGGCAAAAAACTTTTCCTGTCCCGCTCGGAAACCAAAAAAGCGGAAATGCAGTCGGCTAAGGAGCAAGCAAACAGCGAGCTTCAGCCCCAGCTCGTTCTGCCGCCAGCCGCCGAAGATGAGGTGGGTATGGGCGTCCACCAGGCCGGGCGTCACCAGGTTTCCCCCGGCGTCCAGGACCTGGGCGTCCGCCGCAGCGGGAGGGGTCCCCTCCCCTGCCTGGGCGATGACGCCGTCCTCCGCCAGGACCCAGGCGTTCTTTGTCATCTGGACGGCCCCCTGGGGCTCCCTGCCCCGGGCTTAACTGCCCAGGGGGGTGGCCAGGATGCCGATGTTCTTGATGAGAAGTTTCTTCATGCTTCCAGCGCCTTCTTCACCAGCTCGTCGTCCGCAAGATACGGCAGGGTGATGTGGTCCTGACCGGCGTAGAGCTTGTTATACTCCGCTGCGGTGCTCAGGGCGTTATCGTTGCGGGCCCAGGCGCGGCGGGACACGCCCACCATGGTGTCCCAGGGCATGGACATCCTCAAAAT
>ERZ779626.133-NODE-133-length-49681-cov-26.342300_pt1 | contig 49681 bp, 45 predicted proteins | sample MGYA00514209_ERZ779626 | MGnify/ENA primary metagenome ERZ779626 (study PRJEB29562, sample SAMEA4376713) | mouse gut metagenome | isolation source: Cecum | study: EMG produced TPA metagenomics assembly of the A DSS colitis mouse model was used to assess the...
TCTGGTTGCCCGGCGCGCGAGTAGTGGAGAAGATCATTCCCCTACTCGATTGCATATTCAGCTGGCAGGAGTGGCTAATTTGAAAATTGCTTGCATTGACAAAATAAATGGGTGATAATAAAAAAGATAATACATATATGGAGGAAATTACATGATATGGAATAAAGCAAGAGAGTGTATGAGCCGTGATGAGCTGGCTGCTTTACAGGGGAAACGCCTTGTAAAGCTCGTAAAGTATATGTATCAGAACGCAGGATATTATAAGAAAAAAATGCGTAGTCTGGGACTTGAGCCAGGGGACATACGAGGGATTGAAGACTTGGAGAAACTGCCTTTTACGACAAAGGAGGATCTGATGGATGCCTATCCTCTGGGGGTATTTGCCATGTCTGGCAGTAAAATCTTACGTTACCACGCATCACATCACAGTACAGCATATGCCGGAATGGAGATATTGGTGGGATACACACAAAATGACATAGACATCTGGAAAGAATGTATGGCGCGGTCGATCAGCATGGCAGGTCTGGGGGAAAAGGATGTCATACAGGTGGCGTGTGATTATGGTCTGTGCGTGGAGGGGCTCGGCGCACATTATGGTGCGGAAAAGATCGGAGCGGCGGTGATACCGGCAGCTGACTGCAAACCTGCGACATCAGCCGCGTTGATGCGGCGGCTGCAGGTAACGGGAGTCATCAGCACGTCATCTTATCTGATGCGTATCGCACAGATATTGGAGGAAAGAGGGTGGAAAGACAAGCTGCAGTTAAAGGCGGCGATATGTGGAGGGGAGCCCTGGACAGAGAGTATACGAAAAAGGATTCAGGAAAGACTTGGGATCAAGGTTTATGATATTTTCGGATTGAACGAACTGACCGGACTCGGAGTGGCATGTGAGTGTGAAAGCCAAAAAGGGATGCATATTCAGGAGGATTTTTTTCTGGCGGAGATAGTGGATACACATACGCTGCTCGTCATTCCCGGCGGAATCAGGGGAGAACTGGTGTTTACAACCCTGCAGAAACAAGGGATTCCACTGATCAGATATCGGACAAAGGGGCTTACTAAAATATATTATGAGAAATGTGAATGCGGCAGAACAATGGCAAGGATGGATAACGTTTGCTTTGAGCCGGATGATATGCTGCAGATCAGAGGCAGCAGTGTGTCTGTGTCCTGTATAGGAACAATACTTTCCGAGCTGCAGGACATTAGGGCTTCCTATGTAATATGTATCAGAAGAGAACATAATATGGATGAGGTGGATGTATACATGGAAGTCACCAGGAGAAATGACGCGTTGGTTTCCGGAAGTGAAACAGATATAAAACGGCAAGTGGCAGAGGCGGTTTTCCGTGTGATCGGAGTGAAGCCCCATGTCCGGTTTGTAGAGTGTGCAAAGGCATTGCTCTCCGGTGAAAACACTGATAATATTTTCACAAAAGGAAATGTAACGATTGTGGACAAGAGAAAGTACGAACCGTAATTGTGCATATTTCATGCAAAATTGCTTAAAAAAGAGTAAAATATAGACATTGAAAAAAAACTGCGGATAGTATACAATTAAAAATAAGGAATTGTCGGAAAATAATTTACGAAAGGAGAGTTACTGTGAAGAAGAAATTATTAGTGGCAGCGCTATCCGCTTCTTTATTGGCAACAGTATTTGCAGGTTGTGGAAATAAGGATGCCAAGGATCAGACTGATACAGAGGCGGCAAATGCAGAGACGCAGCAGGCTGATGAAGGGGAGCAGCTTGAGTCAGGCGAGGTGGCGTTGAGAGTCTGGGTTGAGGAGGCGAATATCGATAACCTGCAGAAGATGATCGATAGTTTCGAGCAGAAGTACGCCGGACAGGCTGATTTTGATATCACGATCGAGGTGTCAGGCGATGCGGATACCAGGAAAAATGTTCTTGGAGATATCCACAATGCAGCCGATATCTTCTCCATGCCGGATGACCAGCTCTACAGTCTGATTGCAGGAGGTGCGCTCTCGCCGGTGGTGGATCAGGACGAAGTAAAGGGTGCCAATCTTGCTGATGCGGTCGATGCAGCATCGTACAACGGGACTTTGTACGCATATCCCTACACTGCTGACAACGGCTATTTTCTTTACTATAATAAGGCGTATTTATCTGATGCGGATGTGCAGACGCTGGACAGGATTCTAGAGGTTGCGGCAGAAAACGAAAAGAAATTGTCAATGGAATTCAATTCGGGTTGGTATCTGTATTCTTTTTATGGTAATACGGGACTTGAATTTGGGATCAACGATGACGGTGTGACGAATTATTGCAACTGGAATTCAACAGAGGGAAGCATCAAGGGAGTCGATGTGGCACAGGCGCTGCTCGATGTAGCGACCCATCCGGGATTTATCGCACAGCCTGATGCGAGTTTTGTGGAAGGCATTCAGGGCGATACATTGATTGCCGGGGTCAGCGGTGTGTGGAATGCGGTCGCAGTGCAGGAGGCGTGGGGAAATAATTATGGCGCGTGCAAGCTCCCGACGTACACCTGCAAGGGGCAGCAGATACAGATGTCGTCCTTCAAAGGGTACAAGATGTTTGGCGTGAACGCATATTCAGAGCACCTTATGTGGGCACATAAGCTGGCGGACTGGATCACGAATGAGGAGAATCAGATTCTCCGATTCCAGGAGAGAAGCCAGGGACCGGCAAACATTGTGGCAGCTGCTTCCGATGAGGTCGGGAAAGTTCCGGCGATCGCGGCAGTCATTGACCAGTCGCAGTACGGCGTGCTCCAGCGGGTGGGCAATAGTTACTGGAATGCATGTACGAGCTTTGCAGATACGATCGCAGCAGGGAATCCAGACAATATACCGCTTCAGGATCTGATGGACAGACTTGTCAACGGTATCACTGCTTCTGTTGTTCAGTAGGAGGGAATGAAATGAATGGAAAGAAAAGATTAAGCATCACCATCGTCATTTTAGTTCCGGTTTTCATTCTCGGAGTGCTGGCGATATTTTCCAATATTACAGCGATCAGCAATTTGAAAAGAGTCAATACAACTGCGGTGACGATATCGGGTGAGCACATGGTAAACATCTCACAGCTCAGCGATATCGAAAAGGAGCTGCAGGAGATCCACAAGAAAGCACTCTCGCATATCATAGCGACGGATCTTGATACACTGATCGCCACAGTCGCGGAGGTTCGTGCTGAGGAGGAGATACTTGATACCTATCTGGTGGAGTACAAGGACAGCCTGATCGAGGCAAATGCATCTGCGTATGAGACGCTCGTATCGAACTATGAAACGATGAAGTACGAGATCGCAAATCTGATGGCGTTCAGCGGAAATGCGGAAAAAGAACAGGCGTTTGCACTGGCAAACGGAACGATCAAACAGTGCAGCGACGAGATGCAGCGTCAGGTAGAGACGATTATGGAAAGTGCACAGAAGAGCGCATCGCAGGCGAGTGAGGCACTGACAGATGAGTACAACAGGGCAGTGTTCAAAAATATGATCATTGTCGGGCTCAGCGTGATCGCACTGCTCATCACTTTGTATAGCGTGTTTGTACTGATCATCAGAAAGCTTATCGTTGCAAACCGTGAGATCAATGATATCATCAACGGGATCGATCAGAGCCAGGGTGACTTGACAAAGAGGATCAGTATTTTGTCCAATGACGAGATCGCAGATCTTGGAAATGGTATCAACACTTTCATGGGAAAGCTGCAGAGCATCATGAAGATGATCATCGAAAATTCCAGAAAGCTCGAGGAGGTTGTCAGCGAGGTGCAGGAGAGCGTGCGCACATCCAACGACAGCGCTTCGGATCTGTCGGCAGTCACGCAGGAGCTGTCAGCCACGATGCAGGAGGTTGGACATTCCGCGACGATCATCAATCAGAACGCGGAGTCTGTGCGCAGCGAAGTTGAGATCATTGCGGACAAGTCGAACAGTATCAATGATTACTCTAAGAAGATGAAAGAAAATGCGGACACAATGGAGTCGAATGCGAAATCAAATATGCAGGAGACAAGCACAAAGGTACAGGAGATCCTCGAAGTTCTGAATCAGGCGATCGAGGAGAGCAAGAGCGTCGAGCAGGTGAACGGGCTGACCAACGATATCCTGAGCATATCCAGCCAGACAAACCTCCTGGCACTGAATGCTTCGATCGAGGCGGCAAGGGCAGGAGATGCAGGAAAAGGATTTGCGGTCGTGGCGGACGAGATCAGACAGCTTGCGGACTCAAGCCGTGCGACAGCAAACCGCATCCAGGAGATCAACGGCGTTGTCACGAATGCAGTGCAGAATCTTGCCGGGCATTCCAACAATCTGGTAGAATATATGACAAACTCGATCCTGCCGGAGTTTGAGAACTTTGTCAGCAGCGGAGAGCAGTACAGGGACAATGCCACCTACATAGAGGGCGTCATGAATGAGTTCACGGCAAAGACAGACGACCTAAAACGTGCAGTTGATGAGATCGCGGCATCGATCGAGACGATCACAGATGCGATCGAGGAGGGAGCAAAAGGCGTGACCGGTGCTGCGGAGAGCACGCAGGTGCTTGTCGAGGATATGGAAAATATCAGCAACAGGATGGATGAGAACCAGCAGATCGCAGCTGCGCTCCAGAAGGAAACGGATGTTTTTAAGAATTTCTGATAAATCGTATTGAAAATAAAGAACAAAAGTTCGCCAAAGGCTTGACTTTGACGAACTTTTTATGTATGATAATATTAGTTTATATTTTGAGAGACATCGATTTGTGACGGGGAAGCAGGAGAAGGATCATGAAAAAATGTGTGATAATCGGGGCAGGTATGTGCGATGCGCAGCGGCTCAGAGAACAGCTGACAGTTTGCGGAGGGGACTTGTGTATTGCGGCGGACGGAGGATTGGACCATTTTCTTGCGATCGGATTGACGCCGCATCTTGTTTTGGGGGATATGGATTCACTTGCAAATGAGGAGGCGATAGATTCCCAACATGCAGATTTCCGTATCAAGAGACTTCCGGTTGAAAAGGATGACACGGACATGCTCGCTGCGATCAAGGAGGGGCTCGCGGCAGGGTATCGACAGTTTGAGATATACGGAGCGCTGGGCGGAAGACTTGACCATACTTTTGCCAATGTACAATGCCTGCTGTATCTGCTGAACAGGGACGCGAGAGGTATTATTGCCGGGGACGATGTGACGTTGACGCTGATCAGGAATGAAAGCGTATTCTATCAGGCGGACCTTGCCAGGAAAGGAAAGCGGGTTTCCGTCTTTGCATTTGGCGGTGACGCATATGGGGTTTCGGAAAAGGGATTGAAGTATCTGTTGGATCATGTTACAGTAAAACAGGAATTTCCAATCGGCGTCAGCAACGAATTTACTGGAAAAGATGCTGAGATCTCGGTAGAAAATGGTATGCTTTTGATTTGTGTGGAGGGATATTGATGATATACACTTTTTCGACATGGCTTTTCTTTTTCTATTTCTATTGTTTCTTAGGCTGGGTATGGGAGACATGCTATGTGTCTGTGCTGAAGGCAAAATGGGTTAACAGGGGTTTTATGAGAGGACCGTTTTTGCCGATCTATGGCTCAGGCGCGATCGTTGTGTTGATCTTTACACTGCCGTTTCGGACCAATGCCGGGCTGGTGTTTGTTGTGGGAATGGTGAGTGCCACGATACTTGAGTACTTCACGGGGGCGGTGATGGAACGGTTGTTTCATGTTCGGTACTGGGATTACAGCAGCCAGCGTCTGAACCTGAACGGCCATATCTGCGTGACCTCTTCGCTGGCATGGGGAGCGTTCTCCGTGATCCTCACGCTGTATGGACATACGCCGGTTGAGCGCTTTGCTTCTCACATGAGCACAAATGTTTTGGAGGTGATCGTATTTGCGCTTACAGTATATATATCGATCGATATGGCGGAGAGCATCCGGGAGGCGATCAACCTCAAGGAAGTACTGTTGAGCCTTGAGGAGAACAATGAGGATTTTCGCAGACTTCAAAAGCATATCGAGGTCGCATCTGCATTTTATGGCGGTGAGCTGAAAGAAAGATCGGAAGCGGGATTGAGAAAGATCAATTCTGCACTGGAGACGGGGAAAGAAATGTATGATAAGCTGGGGGAGAGCAGCAGGACATCCAGGGCAGCGTTCATGCAAAAGGTAAATAGCGCCAGGTCAAAGAAAGAATACAGCCGTATGAATTCGTTGTTACAGCGGAATCCACGGGCAGTGTCCAGAATGCACGAGGAAGCATTTTCAAGATTTGTTGAATTTGCGGAACAGGATGTAGATCAGTAGGGACATTTGGTGAGTGCGCTTTCAAAGCGGCGGCGCAGTGGACCCTGCGTCTGGCTTTGAAGGTGTGCAGAGGGCGCGGATATATGGAAAGGAAGAGATTATGAGTATGATTGATTACAAAAGGTTGACCGGTTTGGGAAAAGTGCTTGAGGAAAGTGTTCAGGCAGGTCAGATCGCAGGTGGGAATCTCTGTGTTCTGCACAGGGGACAGGAAGTGTACTATGCAGAGTCGGGGTATGGTGACATTGCAAATCGCAGGAAGATCGCGAGGGATAGTATTTTTCGGCTGTATTCCATGACGAAGCCGGTCACATCGGCTGCAGTGATGCTTCTGATGGAACGCGGTATCGTTGATCTGCTTGATCCTGTGTCCAAGTATATACCGACCTTTGCGGATATGAAAGTGGCGGCGCCAGAGGGGGATGTGGCAGTGAACAGGCAGGTGACGGTAAAGGATTGTCTGTCCATGACATCGGGACTTGCCTACAATTGCGATCCGGATCCTGCAAGCCGTGATGCGGCGCTTGTCTATGATGAGCTTGACCAGAGACTGTATTCTGACAACCCGATGACGACCATGGAAGCGGCGAGGAAGCTGGGACAGGGGCGGCTTGCCTTTCAGCCGGGAGAGAGCTGGCGGTATGGGACGAGCGCTGATATTCTTGGCGCGGTTGTGGAGGCGGCATCGGGTGTCCGTTTCGGAGAATTTCTAAATAGAGAGTTTTTTGAACCGTTGTGTATGAAGGACACCGGATTTGGTCTTGACGCGCCAAAGAGGGACAGGCTGACAAAAGTGTATGAGGCGACAGCAGACGGGCTTGCAGAGTATCACGGAAATCATCTGGGGATCTGTAATCATATGGACACGGATATCCGGTTTGAGTCTGGCGGTGCGGGGCTGGTATCCACGATCGTTGACTACGGACATTTTGCCCAGATGCTCATGAATAACGGAACGTATCAGGGCAGGGAATATCTGGCTCCGTCGACGGTAGCATACATGACAGGGTGCCGCCTGTATCCGCACCAGCAGTCCATGATGACAGGATGGGAGAGTCTTGCAGGATACAGTTACAGCAATCTGATGCGTGTGATGACAGAACCGTCGCTGGCAGTGATCAACGGTTCACAGGGAGAGTATGGCTGGGACGGATGGCTGGGTCCCTACTTTGCGAACATGCCTGATATCGATACAACGTTTCTGATGATGGTACAGCTGCGGGATGCAGGTACGTTTACGCTCACAAGAAAACTAAGGAACGTGCTGGCAACGGCAATCATATAACGAAAAAAATAAGCAGGCATTGCCTGCTTATTTTTATATAACGTCTTGAAGCTGTGCGGTGTAGAGCCTGTAGTACGCCCCCCTCTTTGCCATCAGTTCTCTTGCGTTACCCTGCTCCACGATGCCGCCGTTGTCGATGACAAAGATGCGGTCTGCCTTCTGGATCGTGGACAGGCGGTGTGCAATAACAAAAGATGTGCGCCCTTTTAGCAGAGCTTCGATGCCGTCCTGGACCAACAGTTCAGTTTTGGTGTCAATACTCGATGTCGCCTCATCCAGGATCAGGATCTTTGGCATACTGACCATCGTCCGGGCGAAAGCGAGCAGCTGTTTTTGTCCGACTGACAGACCACCGCCGCGCTCTTCGAGTTTTGTGTCGTAACCGTCGGGAAGCTTTGAGATAAAATCATGTGCGTGGACAGCTTTTGCGGCTGCGATGATCTCCTCGTCTGTCGCATCCAGCTTTCCATACGCAATATTTTCGCGGATCGTTCCTGTGAACAGGAAATTGTCCTGTGTCATGATGCCCATCTGCTGCCGCAGGCTTTCGATGCTGACTCCTTTGATATCGTGTCCGTCGATGCTGACTACTCCTTTCTGAACGTCGTAGAAACGGCTGATCAGATTTACAATGGTAGTTTTTCCGGCACCGGTCGGTCCCACAAGAGCGATCGTCTCGCCGGGATCGATGTGGAAGCTCACGTCGCTAAGAACCTCAGTTCCCTCGTCGTAGGAGAATCCGACATGTTCAAAATCTACAGCTCCGACAATCGCAGGCATTCTTGTCACGTTGTCGGCGTCAACGATCTCCGCGCTGGTATCGAGTATCTCAAAGATGCGCTCTGCGCCGGAGATGTTTGTGATCAACTGGTTGTAGAAGTTGCTCAGGTTCATGATCGGCTGCCAGAACATTGATATGTATGTGCCGAATGCGACGAGTGTTCCCACAGATGTATTGTCGACGCCGAGGATCATGATGCCTGTAAACCACAGGGATACATTACCGAGTCCCCAGCAGAAATCGATAACGGAGCCGAAAGCGTCTGCGTAAAGCACTGCATCCATGAAAGAGTGCTGATGATCGTCGACCAGGGAGCGGAAAGTCTCCTTTGTCTCTTCCTCGGCAGTAAAGCTCTGGATGATCCGGATCCCCGACAAGTCCTCATGCACAAAGGCGTTGAGGTTCGAGGATTTTTTCCGGAAGATCTGCCATCGCTTGTGGGAGCGCACCTGTATAAACCATACCCCCGCGAACATGAGGGGAATACTGATCAGTGCAGCGGCGGCGAGCCGGGCGTTCTTGACAAACATTATGCATACCACCGCGCAGATCGTGATAAAATCCGGTATCAGGGTGGTCACGCTGTTTGACAGCACGTCCTTTAATGAGTTGATATCCCCGATGATACGCGCCAGGATCTTTCCTGTCGGACGGCTGTCAAAGAATTTGAAGTCAAGAGTCTGTATGTGCGTGTACAGCTGCTGCCGGATCGTGACCAGCACTTTATTGCACACTTTCGCCATGATATACATGCGCGCTTTCACGAGGACGATCAGGATCGCATTGAGCACCAGTGCGATCGCGGCAAGTCTGTACAGACCAGTGTAATCGCCGACTGAAATATGATCGTCGATGGCGGATTCTATGATCAGAGGATTTATGAGGCTCACACAGACGCAGTACGCCATGATCAGCAGTACGGCGACTATCGAACATTTGTTCGCAAGGAGATAGGAGAACAGTCTGCCCAGCGTCTTTATTTTACTAACTTCATTTAGGTTTTCGTCTTCTTTATATGAATTAGTTGCCATAATATGCACCTCCTTCCTAGACCGCAGCCGGCGTGCCGGAATCCGCCGGCTCACCGTACTGCGATACATAGGTGGTATAGTATAAGCCCTTTTTCGCGAGGAGTTCGTTGTGTGTTCCGCGCTCTGCGATCGAGCCGTTCTCGAGGACGATGATCTCGTCCGCGTGGCGCACGGCGCTGATGCGGTGGGCAATGATCAGTTTTGTGGTATCAGGCAGCGTTTTCAGCGTCTTTTGTATTTCGTGTTCTGTCTCCATATCAAGTGCGGATGTCGAGTCGTCCATGATCAGGATCGGCGTATGTTTTGCGAACGCTCTGGCAATGCTGATGCGCTGCTTTTGTCCGCCTGAGAGCCCGACGCCGCGCTCGCCGATGACAGTCTCATACTCATCGGGCATCTTCTCGATAAAACTGCTCGCCTGGGCATCCCGGGAAGCCTTTCGGACGATGGCATCATCAATGTATTCTTTTTTGCCAAGTTTTACATTCTCATTGATCGTGTCTGAGAATAAGAACACGTCCTGCATCACGATGGAAATGCTTCCGCGGAGCTGCTTTAGGGATAACTCCCTGATGTCGACACCGTCAAGGCGGATGCATCCGTCGGTCGCGTCATACTGCCTCTGCAGTAATTGTATCACGGATGTTTTGCCTGCGCCGGTAGCACCCATGATACCGATCGTGGAACCTGCATCAGCCTCAAAGGTGATGTCGTGCAGGATCTCGTGCATATCTTCCTTGTGAAAAGAAACGTGCGAGAACTCGATCTTTCCCTGCACGCTGTCGAGCGTGATCGGATCCTCGACTTCTGTGATGACTGGCTTCTGCTCGTAGATCTTGACGATCTTCTTGTTGGAGGCGATACCCGCCGAGAAGTCATTTGACAGCCAGCCGAGCATTTCCATAGGCCATACGATGTTGTTGGAGTACTCGAGGAATGCCCCGAGCACACCGAGTGTGATCGTTTCCTGTATGACCAGGCGGCCGCCGAGCAGCAGGATGATCATGGGCAGAAGCTTTGTGATGATCTGCAGGTAGGGATAGTAGCGCACAAATACTTTGGACTGTCTCATATTGAGCTCGTAGTAGCGCTGGTTGTGCGACAGAAACTTGCTGATCTCAAATTTTTCTCTGGCAAAAGCTTTCACAGTGCGCACTCCGGCAAGATTTTCTTCTGCCACAGTATTGAGTACCGCGTTTTCCTCGCTGATATCCTCATAGATCGTACCAAGATGCCGTTCCATGCTGACAGCGATCAGGGCGGACATCAGCATGGCAGCCGTCGGAATGACGGCCAGCGGTGCGTGGAGCCGATACATGCAGAAGAGTACCACACAGGTGTGAAAGATGACTTCCAGGATCAGCATACTCACGTAGGATAAGGTGTTCCAGATCCTGTCAATATCGTCCTTGACACGCGCCATGAGTTCGCCGGTGTTTGTCTTGTCAAAGAAGCTGCTGCTCAGGCTCTGAATGTGATCGAACAGATTTTTGCGCATGTCCGAGCCGATGGACGATCCCACTTTGTCAAAAATGTATTCTTTGGTGTATTGAAAGATGCAGCGCCCGATGCCGACGATCAGGATGCCTCCTAACAGATAGGGCAGTATCGTGAGATTGCCGCCCATTATCACGTCGTCGATTATGTGCATCGTGAGCATCGGTGCCAGCATATCCAGGGAAACACTGATGATCAGCGATGCGATGGCAAGGGCGTAATGCCATTTGTATTCCCATATGTAAGTTGATAGTTTCTTCCTCATAAAAGATTGTTCCCTCCCTCAAATCGGTCTCCGGTGCATTGTATTTGCAAAAAGATACAAAAAAACCTCATGGTAAAATCACCATGAGGTCAAATGATCATGCGATCATCGTTTATAAAGTACATTTTACTCAGATACAATATACCCCGGAGATAATTTTACTATTAAAAACGTCATTAACTGATTTGTTGTCTTTCCTTTGAACTTATTTAACATATGATTACCTCCTTTCCTGCATGGCACTTGTTATTCTTTTCCAACAAATGCAACAAATGGTTACTTCATCTAAGATACTCTCATTTTTGATGGTTGTCAACTATTTATTTACAGTTCCGTCAGGAATATTCTGGCGCATTTTTTGAACAGTTCCTTATTGCGTATGTCTGGAAAAAAGTGTATACTTGAAACGAGTGTATTGGTTTATCATGCATTACTAAAATATAGATATGGAAAAGGAGAATGAGAAATGAGCAAGAAGACGACCGTGTTAATGATTCTTGACGGTTATGGATTAAATGAAAAGACAGAACACAATGCTGTGGCGATTGGAAAGACGCCTGTGATGGACAGGCTGATGAAGGAGTATCCATTTGTGAGGGGAAATGCGAGCGGCATGGCGGTAGGACTTCCCGATGGGCAGATGGGCAACTCAGAGGTAGGACACTTAAATATGGGTGCAGGAAGAATCGTCTATCAGGAGCTTACCAGGATTACAAAAGAGATCCAGGATGGCACGTTCTTTGAGAATCCTGCGCTGATGGAGGCGGTGGAGAACTGCAAGGCAAAAAACGCAGCGCTTCATCTGTTCGGACTGTTATCGGACGGCGGTGTACACAGCCACAACACACATCTGTACGGACTGTTGGAACTGGCAAAGAGAAACGGACTGTCAGAGGTTTATGTGCACTGTTTCCTCGACGGCCGCGACACGCCCCCAGCATCGGGCAAAGGCTTTGCGGAGCAGCTTGAGGAAAAGATGGCGGAGATCGGCGTCGGAAAGATCGCCTCTGTAATGGGACGCTATTATGCGATGGACAGAGACAATAACTATGACCGCGTGCAGAAGGCTTACGAGGCAATGACGGCGGGCATTGGCGAGCAGGCAGCGTCCGGTCCGGCTGCAATACAGCAGTCCTACGACAATGACAAGACAGACGAGTTTGTACTTCCGACTGTGGTGGCGGAGAACGGCAAGGCGATCGCGACGATCAAGGACGGCGATTCGGTCATTTTCTTTAATTTCAGACCGGATCGCGCTAGGGAGATCACAAGGGCGTTCTGCGATGATGATTTCAAGGGATTTGACAGAAAGCGCCTGGATCTGAAATACGTCTGCTTCTCAGACTATGATCCGACGATCCCGAACAAGTCTGTCGCATTCCACAAGATTTCGGTGACGAATACCTTTGGCGAGTGGCTTGCGGCGAACAAGATGACGCAGGCGAGGATTGCGGAGACGGAGAAGTATGCCCATGTGACATTCTTCTTCAACGGCGGCGTGGAGGAGCCGAACGAGGGTGAGGACAGGGTGCTCGTGCCTTCGCCGAAGGAGGTGGCGACCTATGACCTGAAACCGGAGATGAGTGCTTACACAGTCTGCGACAAGCTCACGGAAGCGATCCGGTCCGGCAAGTATGATGTCATCATCATCAATTTTGCAAATCCCGACATGGTGGGACATACAGGCGTTGAGGAGGCTGCGATCAAGGCGGTCGAGGCAGTTGACGAGTGTGTCGGAAAGGCAGTTGATGCGATCCTGGAGGTGAACGGCACCATGTTCATCTGCGCGGACCACGGCAATGCGGAACAGCTTGTGGACTATGAGACAGGTGCTCCGTTCACGGCGCACACGACGAATCCGGTTCCGTTTATCCTCGTGAACTATGATCCGGCGTACACATTGCGGGAGGGCGGCTGCCTGGCAGATATCGTACCGACACTGATCGAGACGATGGGAATGCAGCAGCCGGCGGAGATGACTGGCAAGTCGCTGCTGGTGCGCAAGTAGACAGGCGGCAGGCTGTGCAGCAGCTGTCTGAATAGCAAGAAGTATCGGTGCTGGAAAAGAGCAAGGTGTATAGGTTCAGCGAAGGCTGGGCTTCTACACCTTGTGTGAGGAGAAATACAATGGAATTTAAAGAGAGAAAACGGTGGTTGTTCTTTGGACTTCCATTTACCTTTACGGTATATACGATCAAAGAGGATGTCATTACGGTTAACACAGGTTTTTTGAACAGGGAGGAGAACGACTGCTACATGTACAAAGTGCAGGACGTTACTCTTAAGAGTTCACTGATCGAAAGAATATTTGGGCTTGGAACGATCGTGTGTCATACAGGTGATGTCACAAGTCCGTTGCTGTTGATTCAGCACATCAAAAACGCTAAGGCTGTGAAGCAGTTCATTCTGGAAAAATCTGAGGAGGACAGGAGAAAGCGCCGCACCCTGAACACGCTTGACATCGGCGCAGTCGAGGTAGACGATGCCGAATAAATACAATAATGGAGACCAGTACACAGATGACCCAAAATCCATGGAGCGCTTTCAGGATAAAGCTCAAAATAGCCGCGATGTGGCACAGCTTAGTGCTGAGGAGATCGCGGCAGTCCTGGCGGAAACGTATTTTGGCGGCAAGGTGGTTGGAAAGGAAAATGAGAGCGAAGACATTGCAGACAGCCATGACGCTGATGATTCGGAAACGGCGGAAAAAGAACGCGAAGCCCGCCGCCGTCAGCGTGTGAAGGAAATGCGGCGCAGGAAAAAGCGGCAGGAGCAGATGCGAAGACTGATGCTGCCCTGTGCCGTTGTTTTTGCCGTTTGTGTGATCCTGGCGGGAATCGGTATCAAAAGGCTGGTCAAGAGACATGAACGGCAGCAGGACAGACAGCACAATGAGATAGTTCTGGATGTAGGCAGCTTGGGGAACGGTGATAAGGACGAAGGAAGTGCAGTCGACAGTTCTTCGGATGAAGAAAGCTCCAATGCCGTCAGTACAGATGAGAGTAACGCAGATCAGGACGATCCCGGCAGCAGTTCCGGTAAGGACAGTTCGAAAAAAGAGATAACATATGCCAGCGATCTGAACATCGCCGGCTGTTATGTCGACAATACTATTGCGGATATCATCGGGGAAGAGCTTGCGCTGGCGGATACGCTCATTGTCAGGACACTCGGGGGAAAGAGCAGTGAACCGCCGCTGACTGCGTCCGCAGATGAGACGACAGTGCCGCCGGACAGCGAGGTCGTGAGTGAGAACGCGGTCTTTATCGATGTGGAGGCAGGGAAGATCCTGGGACAGAGAGGCGCCGATACCCGCATTCCGCCGGCGTCCATGACGAAGATCCTCACAGTTCTTGTCGCTGCGGAGCACATCATAGATTCCGACGATACATTTGAGATTACACAGGATATCATAGACTATAGCTTTGTGAACAAATGTTCTCCAGCCGGCTTTGAGGTTGGGGAGACAGTCACAGTCAACGATCTTTTTTATGGTACAGTGCTTCCGTCCGGCGGGGAGGCGGCAGTGGCGCTGGCTGTCTATGTGGCAGGTTCACAGGAGGCATTTGTCGAGTTGATGAATGAGAAACTAGAGGAGCTGGGGCTGTCTGGAACGACGCATTTCACAAACTGTGTGGGTATCTATGACGAGGATCATTACAGTACAGTTTATGACATAGCTGTCATATTGAAAGCTGCATATAATAACAGTTACTGCAGGGAGGTACTCGGCGCGCGCACTTACAAGACCACTGTCACAGAACAGCACCCTGAGGGGCTTAACTTGTCCAATCTGTTTCTCAGAAGGATTGAGGACAAGGACACACATGGGGAAGTACTCTGTGCCAAGACGGGGTTTGTGGATCAGTCCGGGAATTGTGCGGCGAGCCTGAGTGTCGGCAACGACGGAAAGGTCTATATCTGCGTGACAGCGCACTCCAATGATCCGGCTCGCTGTATCAATGATCATGTGGCAATGTATCAGCAGTTTCTGCCTGGCTAAGTTTGCGGACGGATCATGAGGCGTCCGCAGGCTGTGTGTGTCTGGTCAATATGTGTTCAAATAAAAGTCCTGCCAGAAACCAGAAAGGAAAATAGTCAATGCGGATCAGTCCGTTTATATGCCAGTGGTGGCGATCATAGTTCCATGGACACAGCCCATGTGTCGATAGGAAGCGCCCGCTGGCATATTCTGCGCCAAAGATTGACAGTGCATAGATCGTGCCGCGCAATGCCAGATGACAGTGTTTCAGCAGGGCAAACACAGGCTTGAAGATGGCCGCACAGCCATAGATGGGGAACATCCAGAGGGAGGTCTGTCCGACAAGCGGCAGTTCGCGCCTTCTCAGCGCGCCAAGAGCGGTGAAGGTGATCTCCATACACCATCCGATCGTGCCGCACTTGATAAAATTGCCGATCAGTCTGTCATGATATTCAGAACAATTAAAAAAAGGTAAAGGAATCATCGTTTTTTTCATGCTATCAGCATAACCGGAATTCCTTTACCTTATTCATTTTTTTGATAAATTTACCAATATTTTTATTTCAGATTCTTGTTGATCTCTGCTGTGGCAGCCTGTGATGCCCTGTCAAATGTTGTGACATTCACGGGACCGGAGACAGGTGTCTTGTATATGGGCGTGCTGCTGCCAAACTGTGTGAAGTATACGTACTGTGAGGTCGCGTTGATATTGCTGTAAGCGCCCCCGGCGACAACCTCCATGCCGGATCCATCACGGCGGATGCGCTTTAACTGTGGTGTGCTGCCGGAGGTCTGGTAATAGATATAGCTGTCGGTCACGTTGATCAGGTCGATCCTCCCGGTGTCAAGCAGCTTTTTGCTGCCGTCGGTGGTATTGAGACTGATCAGCGAGTAGTTGTCGTGGATGTCGATACCGTAGACTGTGTTGCCCTCGATGATCGGCATATACACATCTTCGGCGAGTACCTGGCGTGAAGTCTTGGTCTTTAGGTCGAGCGCCATCAGGTGCAGGTTTTCCTCATTGTTCAGGTAGTAGAAAGTAGAGTTCTGCACGCTTACAGGAAGGATGTCGAGTTCTAGGAGTGTCTCCTTGGATTTTCCGTCTGTAGACACTTTTTTCAGCGAGACTTCATCGGAAGAACATGTATAGTATATGTCGTTGTCCGCGAGAAGCACGTATTTTCCGTTTACACGGTCAAGACAGAAAGCGTCGCTGGCTTTGCTCTTGTTCATGCGATAGATGCCCGTCGTGCTCAGGACGAAACCAAGCCCGGTGCCGCTGCCGCTTCCTCCCTGGTAGTAATACAGATACTTTCCGTCTGCATTGATGCTGGACACTTCCGTGTACGCTATTTTTTCCATCTCGGTTTCGTCCGGACGCATGCGGTAGAGCGATGAGGAATCGTATGCGTTTGCAAAGTAGACAAACCCGTCATTTTCACAGAAAAGCCCGTTGTTGTAGAGATTCCCTGCCGTGTTTCCCACTGTTCCGGGTGGATTTTGCGGGACCCTGCCAGAGAGATACTGAATGACTGCCACACTGGCAATCAAGAGTACTGCAAATATGATGCAGACTGTGGCGATAACCTTTTTTTTCATTGGATTTCCCCCCTATGTATTGTGTGAGTAGTCAGCCGTACAATCCAGAAATTATTGTGTGGCTGGCACTTCATCGGGTCAGGTATCAAATCGTGGACTGCCTGTTTGGCACCGTCGTTAGATCACTAGACAATGCCGCCTCACCGTCGAGTATCTGTGTGGTATCGGCACGATCCATGCAGCTCGCAGTTCCAGCTTCTGACCGGATGGAGTACTTGAGTTTTTGAACAAACTCAGCTGTATAATAACATTATAAATAATTTTTGTGAAAAATCAAAGATTTCTGTATTATTTTTTTACAAACTTTATCTGGTGTGTTATACTAGTAAAAACAAAAGCGCAAAGGCAGATATACAGGAGGACAGGACCGATGGATTTAACAGAACTCAGGGACACGCTCGACGGCATTGACAGCCGGATCGTAGAGCTCTATGAGAAGCGGATGGAGATCTGTGCCCAGGTGGCAGAGTATAAGATCGAGACGGGGAAGAGGGTTTTTGACAAGGAGAGGGAGCAGCAGAAGCTCAAGACAGTCAGCGAGCTGACGCACAATGAATTTAACGCGCACGGCATCAGGGATCTGTTTGAGCAGATCATGGCGGTGAGCAGGAAGCTCCAGTACCAGAAGATCACGGAGCACAACGGGGGCGGCCGTCTCTCGTTCATCGAGATGGGCGACATCGACTGCGGGAAGTGCCGTGTCGTATTTCAGGGGGCGGAGGGCGCGTACTCGCAGGCTGCCATGATGGAATATTTCGGCGAGGAGGTCGACAGTTTCAATGTCAACACATTTCGCGATGCGATGCTTGCGATCGATGAGGGGAGCGCGGACTTTGCGGTGCTGCCGATCGAGAATTCGTCGGCGGGGATCGTGAGCGAGATCTATGACCTGCTCGTGGAGTTTGAGAATTATATCGTGGGGGAACAGATCATCAGGATCGAGCACTGCCTGATGGCAGCGCCGGGCAGCAGGATCGAGGATATCAGGACGGTGTACTCCCACCCGCAGTCCCTGATGCAGAGCGCGCACTATCTGCTCGAGACAGGGTGGCAGCAGATCAGCATGAAAAATAATGCTTTTGCGGCGAAGAAGGTGGCGGACGACAAGGACAGGACACAGGCGGCGATCGCGGGGGAGGCTGCTGCCAGGATCTACGGGCTGGACATTCTCAGGAGGGGCGTGAACGATCTGAAGGACAACTCGACACGCTTTATCATCATCACGAATCAGAAAGTGTTTGCAAAGAATGCTGCCAAGATCAGCCTGTGCTTCGAGGTCAGCCACGAGAGCGGCGCACTGTACCATGCGCTCTCGCATCTGATGTACAACAGCCTGAACGTGACAAAGATCGAGTCGAGACCGATCCCGGGGAGAAACTGGGAGTACCGGTTCTTCCTGGACTTTGAGGGAAAGCTCTCGGACAGCGCGGTGCGCAATGCGCTCAGGGGACTGCGCGAGGAGACGCACAACATGAAGATACTCGGAAATTATTGACATATAAAACAAAATAGTGATACTTTTTAGGGGGAAGAGGTCAGCTATGGCATACAAAACATTTGCGGCGATCGATGTGGGCTCCTACGAGCTTGCGATGAAAATATATGAGATTTCAAACAAAAACGGCATCAAGGAGATCGATCATATCAGACATCGGATCGAGCTCGGGACGGACTCGTATTTCATGGGGAAGATCAACAATGACAGGGTTGATGAGCTGTGCAGGATGCTGAACGAATTTATGGCGGTCATGAGATCATACAAGGTGGATGCCTACAAGGCTTACGGGACAAGCGCTATCAGGGAATCCCAGAACAGACTGATCCTGTTAGACCAGATCGAGACATGGACGGGGATCCATATCGATGCCCTGAGCAATTCGGAGCAGCGTTTTCTCGATTACAAATCTGTGGCGTCCAGGGTGAAGGATTTTCAGAGTATTATAGAAAAGAGTACAGCTTTTATCGACATCGGCGGCGGGAGCGTTCAGATCTCGCTCTTTGACGAGGACAGCCTTGTCACGTCGCAGAATATCAGACCGGGTGTGCTCCGCATGCGGGAGGAGCTGGCGCGGGTATCTTACCGGAGCTATCAGCTTGAGGATATCGTGGAGGAGATGGTCTGTGACAGTCTCGACAGCTTCCGGGAGATGTTTGTGAGGGATAAGAAAATCCAGAATGTGATCCTGGTCGATGATTACGTATCACAGATCGTGCACAGAAATTATATCAAGACGATCAAGAAGGGGCAGGTCAGCACAGAGCATTTTCTGGAGTTTGTGGATTCCCTGAAAAAGAAAAAGGCGAGGGAGATCGCGATGTCGCTGGGGCTGGCGCAGGAGAATATCGCCCTGCTGCATCTCTCGGCGCTGATGATCAAGTACATGATCAGGCTTCTGGGGGCGGAGATGCTCTGGGCGCCCGGGGTCTCCCTGTGCGACGGCATCGCTTATGAGTACGCGGAGATGAACAACCTGCTGCCGTCGGATGCGGAGAGCATGCCGCATGATTTCGAGCAGGATATTCTCGACTGCGCGAGGGATATCAACAGGCGTTACCACAGCGGCGAGTACCGCACCCGTGAGCGGGAGATGATCGTGCTGACGATCTTTGACAGCATGAAGGAGATCCACGGTCTGTCGGACCGTGACAGGCTGCTTCTGCAGCTTGCAGCGATACTGGGGGACTGCGGCAGATTCATCAGCCTGGCGAGCGTCGGCGAGAATTCTTACAACATTATCACCGCGACGGAGATCATAGGGCTGTCCCACGTGGAGCGCGAGGTCGTGGCGAGTGCCGTGAAATACGCGACAGAAAAATTTGATTACTACCATATCATGGACGACAACGCGTCGCTTGACCGGGAGGCATATCTGAAAATAGCGAAGCTGACAGCCATCATCCGGCTCTCGGATGGGCTGGATCTGAGCAACCGGGGAAAATGCAGTAAACTGAAAGTCGTGAACAAAAATGACGAGCTGGTGCTGACCGTGGAGACGAACGCGGACATGACGCTGGAGTTTGGACTGTTTGACAAGTACGCTGCCTTTTTCGCGGAAGTGTACAATATCAAGCCGGTTCTGAGACAGAAAAAGAGCAATATATAAGAGCGTAATATAGAGCGCAATATATCGTAATGGGGGAATAGACATGGGCGATAAGAACAGTAAATCGGACAACAAGTATGACTATGGCAGGTCTGAATATTATTATAACAGGGAACTGAGCTGGCTCGCCTTCAACAACCGCGTGCTGGGCGAGGCGAGGGACAAGGAGATCCCGCTGTTTGAGCGGATCAAATTTCTGAGTATCACGGCTTCCAATCTCGACGAGTTTTTTATGGTGCGTGTGGCGTCGCTGAAGGATATGGTCAATGCCGGGTACACGAAGAAGGATATCGCCGGGATGACGCCGGCAGAACAGTTAGAGGGGGTGAACCGGGCGACGCACGAGCTTGTCGGTCTGCAGTACCTGGTCTACAACAAATCGCTGCTGCCGCTGCTTGCGCAGAATGGGCTTGCGGTGGTAGAGAGCCATGAGGAGCTGACGAAAAAGGACTGTGCCTTTGTCGACAGGTATTTTCAGGATTATGTGTACCCGGTGCTCACACCGATGGCGGTGGACTCGTCGAGACCGTTCCCGCTGATACGGAATAAATCCCTGAACCTGGGGGCTTTGGTGTCGAGGAAGACAGTAAAGAGCAGGAGGCACCTGTTCAACAAGAAGTCGGTCCAGGGGAAAGAACTGGAGTTTGCCACCGTCCAGGTTCCGAGCGTGCTCCCGCGCATCATACAGCTGCCGGAGGCGGCGGATGGGACAAAGCGCGTGATCCTGCTTGAGCAGATCATCGAGCGGAACATGGACAAGCTGTTTCTAAACTACAATATAGAGTGTTCTTTTCCGTTCCGGATCATGAGAAATGCGGATTTCTCGTTTGATGAGGACGAGACGGAAGACCTGTTGAAGGAGATCGAAAAGCAGCTCAAGAAGAGACAGTGGGGACAGGCGATCCGGCTCGAGGTCGAGGAGGGGATCGACAGGCGTCTGCTCGACATCATCAGAAAGGAACTGATGATCGACGAGCGGGATATCTACAGTATTCCCGGACCGCTGGATCTCACATTCCTGATGAAAATGTACGGGATGGAAGGGTTTGAGCATCTCAAGTACAGTCCTTATACACCGCAGCCCGTGCCGGAGATCGAGGCGGACGATGACATCTTTGAGCGGATCAGGGAACAGGATATTCTCCTGCATCATCCCTATCAGACGTTTGCGCCCGTCGTCGACTTCATCAAGCAGGCGGCAAAGGATCCCAGGGTGCTCGCCATCAAGCAGACGCTGTACCGCGTCAGCGGCAATTCCCCGATCATCGCGGCGCTCGCGCAGGCGGCGGAGAACGGCAAACAGGTGACGGTGCTGGTCGAGCTGAAAGCCCGCTTTGACGAGGAGAACAATATTGTGTGGGCGAAAAAGCTGGAGCAGGCGGGATGCCACGTGATCTATGGCCTGGTGGGGTTGAAGACGCACTGCAAGATCACGCTGGTGGTGAGGCGCGAGGAGGAAGGCATCAGGCGCTATGTGCATCTGGGTACAGGCAACTACAACGATGCCACCGCCAAGCTCTATACCGATCTGGGGATCCTCACCTGCAACGAGGCGATCGGCGAGGATGCGACGGCAGTCTTCAACATGCTGTCCGGCTACTCGGAGCCGCTTGGCTGGAATCATCTGGCGCTGGCACCGTTGTGGCTGAAGGACAGGTTTCTGTATCTGATCAACAGGGAAAAAGAAAACGCGGTCGAGAAGCGCCCCGCCAGGATCGTGGCGAAGATGAACTCCCTGTGCGATCCGGATGTCATCAGGGCACTGTACGAGGCGGCGGCAAAGGGTGTGAAGATCCAGTTGATCGTCAGGGGGATCTGCTGTCTCAGGACAGGTGTGGAGGGCACGAACGACAATATTGAGGTGCGCTCCATCGTCGGGAATTTCCTGGAACACGCGAGGATATTCTACTTTGAGAACGCGGGTGATCCGGAGCTGTATATGGCGAGCGCGGACTGGATGCCAAGAAACCTGGAGCGGAGGGTCGAGATCCTCTTCCCGGTGCTCAATGCCGATCTGAAAGAGAAGGTGTGGCATGTCCTTGAGGTGCAGCTGAGTGACACGTGCAAGTCCCAGTTCCTCCAGGCGGACGGGAGCTACCGCAAGGTGGAAAACAGGACGGACGGCAAGGAAAAGAACGCTGTCAACGCGCAGGAACTGTTCTGCAGGGAATATGTGTCGCTGGCGGCGAAAAAGGAAAAAGCGGGGCAGCAGGCGCGCACGTTTAAGCCGGAGTACAACCAGGCGATACAGAACTGACAGGAGTGTAGCTTATGGTAAAATATATACTTGCATCAAATTCCCCGAGGCGGCGTGAGCTCTTAGAACAGGCTGGGATATGCTTTGAGATCTCACCGGCGCAGGGGGAGGAGATCAGCATGGGAGATCTCCCGGCAGACATCGTGGAGGAGCTCTCCTGCAAAAAAGCAACTGAGGTGGCGCAGCGGTATCTGCAAAAGTATGAAAATGACACAGTTGTCATAATCGGGGCGGACACGGTTGTGGCGTGCCAGGGTGAGATCATGGGGAAACCCAGGGATCAGGCGGATGCGTCGGCAATGCTCGCAAAACTGCAGGGCGGCACGCATCAGGTGTACACGGGTGTGACGTTTATTGTGCTGGAACGAGGGCAGGGGGAACGAGGGCAGAAGGTCGTAACTTTTCATGAGCGGACAGATGTCAGCATGTACCCAATGACGCCGGAACAAATCGCGGCGTATGTGGCGACCGGGGAGCCGATGGACAAGGCGGGCGCCTATGCGATACAGGGAAAGTGTGCAGTCTATATCAAGGGGATCAACGGGGATTACAATAACGTTGTCGGACTGCCTGTCGCGAGGCTGATGCATGAACTTTTTAAAAGACAATTGGCCTGATTGCTGAAAAAGGGTTTACAAAATAGTATAGATACTGTTACATTGGTATTGGGAATTTATGGAACAACGAATTGTCCATAGATCAAAATTTATTATAAAAGGAGATCATGAAGTATGCACGAGTATGATGAGGCGGTACTGAACTGTTTTTTGGAAAACCAGCTTCAGCTAGTACCGGAAAAGGTAGCAGAGAATATTGATGAGGCGGAGGCATTTCTTGAGGAGTGCATGGCTGTAGTCGTTGATTCGCTCGACGAAGTATGGAATTACTTTGATGAGCAAGGGATCGACTTAGAAGGTCAGGAAAAGGAAGCGATAGCGGACGCACCGGAGGTATTCGATATCGGGGATGGAAGATACCTCATAGTAGAAAGCTAAAGGATAGGTAGACAAGGTGAAAAGAAAAACAAATATTTCAGTATGGCAGTTACGGTTATTTGAGGGGTTTGACAAGGATGTCATGGTCATGCAGCGCGATGAGGACGAAGTCTTCGACGATGCGATCCATGTATTTTTTGAGAAAGAGTACTATGATGCCTATGTCGAGAAAGCCGCCAGATACAGCAGTCATCGATATGCGTACCACGAGGACAAGCTCGGTGAGGTGGTCAATCAGATCTTTGACGAGGATATTTCCGGACTGGTGCTCCACATAAGCACGGCTGGAGATGGCGCCCCGAAAAATGTGCTCAGCGATGAGAAATATATCGCAGCGAAAGAGCTTCTGGCATTGAAGGATGCGGCGGACAGCTATCATTTTCTCTATACAGCGTCGATTGACAGATGCAGCAAAGAAGATGCAGTTGCGCGTCTGTGGACCAAAAACGTCTATATCATAGGACAGCTGCCGGATTTCAGGGTGAAGCCCAAGGAGGGTGAGAAGCCTGTATTTGAGCTTATGACGATGAAGCGGAAGATAGATGGCGGGGATGCGGCGGACGAGTACGATTATGAGTCGCTGAAAGTCTTTTTGACGATGGACAGCGCCATGCATTTTAACCCGGACAAAAAGCCAGTCAACAAATATAAGCTTGCCATGCTGTCACAGCTGATCAGGGGAAAACTGCAGGTGATCATTGAGCCGCACAGAAATTACTGGCTTGAGTATGATCCCGCCGCAATTGACCTTGCCGGTCATCTGGATATACCCAATTACGATGAAGAGATGGTGCGGGCAAGGATCCGTGAGTATACGCAGCTGGACAAGGTATACATCCTGCTGGCGCCCCTGCACAGCGATTATCTGTTATCATGCGGCAATCCGCTGTTGTTGAAACCGGACGATCGAAATATTCTGATGTACCTGTTTGAACAATACGATGATGCTGTCAGCTATGTGCTGCAGAATCCCATGACGATGCCTGTATTTGACAGTGCATTTCCGATCGGTGTCCTGGATCAGAAAAATAAGCTGTACAATTTGGAGACGGTGTTTGCGGTTGCTGCAGAGCTCGGTGTTACCGGGGTGAACCTTGATTTTGATACAGTGCATGCGATCGGCTGCAAAATGGATTATATCCGGGAAGTGACAGGATATCAGCGCGATGTGGAAGCGTTTTTGTCCGGGAGGGAGCTGGCGCAGGTCATGCGTGAGGAGGAAGACGGAAAGAAGTACCGCATGCCAGCCATACCATTCTGTGACAGAGACAATGAATACTATGTGAGCGGGGAGCGCAAAGCGGAACTGATAACGCATATGGACAATGACTCTGATCAGGGATTTGCGTACGTGGCAGGATGCACTGTCAGCGAAATGATCGTCATGATGCAGGAGGCAGCAGCGCGTTTTGACACTGCAAGGAAGGCATCCGATGAGGAGAATGTAGAGAAGTACGTACAACTCATGAACAGGATCACCTTCTTTTTGACAGAGGCACTGTGTGAGAGACCATATATCTATACATTGCGGAAGGACAACGGTGACTTTATCCTGAAGAATAATATCGCGTATCTGATCGTGACGAATCGTTATGAGACAGGCAGGAAAAGTGAGGGAAGACTCGTTCCCGCTGGGATCGACAACCCGCAGTTCATGCAAAAGCTGTGCGAGACCAGCAAGGTGGCGTTGCTGACAGACGGACCAAGTGCGCTGTGTATGATGGATACCAAACTGATGAGCGAGGTGGCAAAACAGTGGAAAAACGCAGAACCGCTGCGTGAGGAACTGATGATCTATATGACGCAGGGATGTGGCCTCTCTCATACTGAAGCAGTGTATTATTATCGGAGACTTCGGACGGAGAACAGCATCTTCATCGAGTTTGTCTCCGCTGTCAGAGACGGGGCATATCCGACGATCGGAATGCTGACGATCGAAGGGTTCACCGCACAGGCACTTGCTGAGGCACATGGATTCAATATGCTGCAGGCATACGATGCCCTGCTGACGCTGAAGGAGGACCCGGCAAATGCAGAGCGATATAAGGCAGAGGCTGTGCGCGGTCGGCTTAATGATCCCGCTGAATCTGATGATGACGATTCCGACAGTTCTGATAAGAGAGGGCTTTTTGGGAAGTTGTTCAAAAGATGATTCGAGGAAGCTGCCGTACGGAAGGGTAAAAGTCTAAAATCTCCTTGAAAATCCGCTTCTTTTATGTATAATAGTAAGAGTGCGTAACCAAAATATGTTTTAATTAAGAGGAAGTTATCATGATAAGTGCAAACAATGTAACCTATAGAGTTGGGAAGAAGGCATTATTTGAAGATGTCAATATCAAATTTACAGAGGGAAACTGCTATGGACTGATCGGTGCGAACGGGGCAGGCAAATCCACTTTCTTGAAGATCCTGTCGGGAAAGCTGGAGACGACTAAAGGGGATATCGCGATCACACCAGGGCAGCGGCTTTCTGTGTTGGAGCAGGATCACTTCAAGTATGACGGGTATCCTGTCATGGATGTCGTGATCATGGGAAATGCCCGTCTCTATGAGATCATGAAGGAAAAGGACGCGATCTATGCCAAGGAGGATTTTACGGACGAAGATGGGATCCGTGCAAGCGAGCTTGAGGGAGAGTTTGCCGAGATGGACGGCTGGGAGGCAGAATCCAATGCGGCGCAGCTGTTGAACGGTCTTGGGATCGACACGGATATTCACTATTCCCTGATGAAGGATTTGAACGGCAGCGATAAGGTAAAGGTGCTGTTGGCTAAGGCGCTCTTTGGCAACCCGGATATCCTGCTGCTCGATGAGCCGACCAACCACTTGGATCTCGATGCGATCGCGTGGCTTGAGGAGTTTTTGATCAACTTTGAAAACACGGTTATCGTTGTGTCGCATGACCGCTATTTCCTGAACAAAGTATGTACCCAGATTGCAGATATCGATTACGGTAAGATCCAGCTGTATGCAGGAAACTACGACTTCTGGTATGAGTCCAGCCAGCTGCTCGTCAAGCAGATGAAGGAGGCAAACAAGAAGAAAGAGGAGAAGATCAAGGAACTGCAGGAGTTTATCTCGCGCTTCTCCGCAAATGCGTCCAAGTCAAAGCAGGCGACATCGAGAAAGCGTGCGCTGGAGAAGATCGAGCTCGATGACATCAAGCCGTCGAGCCGCAAGTATCCCTATATTGATTTTCGCCCTGACCGCGAGATCGGAAATGAAGTGCTGACGGTCGAGAATCTCTCCAAGACGATCAACGGGGAGAAAGTGCTTGACAATATTTCATTTATCTTAGGGCGTGAGGACAAAGTTGCGTTTGTTGGTGGAAACGAGCTTGCCAAGACGACGCTCTTCCAGATCCTGATGGGTGAGATGGAGCCGGACGAGGGCAATTATAAGTGGGGTGTCACGACTTCTCAGGCTTATTTTCCAAAAGATCCGACGAATGAGTTCAATAACGATTACACTATCGCGGACTGGCTGATGGGCTATTCGCCGGTGGACGATATCACATATGTGCGCGGTTTCCTGGGGCGTATGCTCTTTGCAGGGGAGGACGGTGTGAAGAAGGTCAAGGTGCTCTCCGGCGGTGAGAAGGTGCGCTGTCTTCTGAGCAAGATGATGATCAGCGGTGCGAACTGCCTGGTCCTTGATGAACCCACGAACCATCTTGATATGGAGTCCATCACGGCACTCAATAACGGCTTGATCAAGTTTCCCGGGATGGCGATGTTTGCCTGCCACGATCACCAGTTTGTGGAGACGACCGCAAACCGTATCATGGAGATCCTGCCGGGTGGTACACTGATCGACAAGATCACGACATATGACGAGTATCTTGCAAGCGATGAGATGGCTAGAAAGAGAACTTCCGTGTACACTGCGGAGGCGGAGGACGAGAGCGGCGAGGAGTAGTTTTACGATATTTTGTGAGAAGAGGCAGTTTGACTGTCTTTTTTCATTATTTGTGCACAGACTCGTGCAGAGGAAGCGTGCGCGCACAAGCCGCGCGGAGAATAGGGAAGAAGGAGAGTTTTGAAGATGGGATTTGTTGACTTGCATACGCACTCGCGCTGTTCAGACGGCACGCTCACGCCAAGTGAGCTGGTGGATTATGCTGTAGAGAAAGGTTTGAGCGCGGTGGCACTCACAGACCATGACACGGTGGACGGACTGGATGAATTGATAGAATATGCGAAGGGAAAGCCGGTTGAAGTGATTCCGGGGATTGAGTATTCAACGGAGTACAATGACCGTGATGTGCATATCGTGGGATTGTTTATCGACTACAAAGCTCCGGTATTTCTGGAATACCTGACGCGGTTTAAGCAGTCGAGGACGGACAGGAACTATAAGCTGTGTGCGAATCTGCGCGGGGCAGGTATCGATATCACCTATGAGGCGCTTATGGAGGCATTTCCAGGTGCCGTGATCACGAGGGCGCATTACGCAGCGTTTTTGTTGGACAAGGGTTATGTGAAGAGCAGGGCAGAGGCGTTTGAGCGATATCTTGGCGACGACACGCCTTATTTTGTACACCGGGAGAAAGTGACGCCGGAGGAAGTGATCGAGGTAACGCTCAAAGCGGGCGGTATACCGATTCTGGCACATCCTGCATTATACAAGCTGGGGCGCGAGCAGCTCGATGTGCTGGTAAGCCGGTTAAAGGCTGCCGGCCTCATGGGAATAGAGTGTTATTACAGCACCTATTCGCCTTCAGAGGAGAGGCAGATGAGGGCACTGGCAGAAAAATTTCATCTGCTGCCGAGCGGCGGCTCAGATTTTCACGGTGCCAATAAAACAGGGCTGGATCTTGCTGTCGGATATGGGAGGCTTTATGTGCCGGGCGAAGTGCTCGCGGATTTAAAGAAGTCTTTGGATACAAAGATACTGTTTACGGATCTTGATGACACACTCCTCAATTCGGAAAAGGAGATATCGGAGCGGGCGAGAGATAAAATCATGGAAATGCTGTCAAAAGGAAATCACTTTGTGCTGGCAAGCGGCAGGTCGGTGAGCAGTATCTTCGATGTGCTAGAAGTACTGGATATACAGAGTGCTGATTCTGAGGGAAAGATCTATATGGCGGCGTACAACGGTGCGGTCATATATGATTGTACAGACAGATCCGTCGTAGAACAGTACGATGTGCCGATCCCGGCCGCGCAGGCAATTTTTGACATGGCTTTGAAAAGGGGAATCCATATCCAGACTTACACAGATACGCATATTATAAGCTGTGCGGAGGACAGAGAACTTGCTTATTACAAAAAATCGATCAAATCACCCTACAAGGTTGGCACGGATCTGGAAAAGGAACTGACACACGCGCCGTTTAAGCTGCTTGCGATCGATATCGACGACAGGTCGCGTCTGGAGGACCTGCGCAGGGAAGTGGAGGCATCTGATCTTGCGGAGCACATCACCTGTGCATTTTCATGTGCCCGCTATCTTGAATTTTATAACAAAAGGGCAGGAAAGGGCAATGCGCTGAGAAATCTCTGCAGTGCGGTTCACGTTCACATCAAGAATTCCGTCGCCGCAGGAGATGAGGAGAATGATATCACGATGCTCGAGGCTGCCGCAGTCGGGGTGTGCATGGCGAACGGCAGACCGATCGTGAAGGAGTGTGCAGATGTCATCACAGAACACGACAACAACCATGACGGGATCGTGGAGATCATCGATAAATTTATATTGTAACCATGGTCACTGGTCCGATCACACAGCAAAAATGAGTGGCGGATTGAGAAATAGTGTATTATGCGCAATAAAAGATAGACAGCCATCAGATAAAACGGTATACTTTAATTACTGAAAAAACGAATAGGGAAGATAACGGAGGGGAAAGAGAAAATGAACGAGAAGAGGACAGCGTTTGCACAGAGAATCGAGCAGAACAGCAAGAATTATTTTCCAAAGGATTTGTTTGATCTAAAGCCGGTAGAAATCATGCTGACACAGTTGAACAAATGTTTTGGACTCGACACGCTGATGACGGACAGACACGGGAATGTACTGATGACGATCGGTGATCTTGGTGATTTTGAGCCGGATGTCGTCAACAAGCCCGGAAATAAGATCCGTGTGAAGGGCAGGACGGTATGTCATATCTATGCAAAGTATGATCACACGGCACAGGACGATATCGAGACTGTGCGCAGCATCCTTGATGCATATATTGAGACTTTGGAGGCGCACAGCGAGAAATCGTATCTGGCAAGCGAACAGGCTGTCTACATTGAGGAGCTTGAGCAGCAGGTGCAGCGAGAGACTGCCCAGGCACAGTATTCCGGTCAGAACGATCCCCTCACTGGCGTTCTCAACAGGAATCATTTCATTAGTCAGATGAAGGAACTTGCGGAGCGCGAAGTCGTTCCGACTGCGGCAATCTGTGTCAACATCAATGATTGGCGGTTTGTGGATAATAATTTTGGCGAGGAGGAGAGCGACCGTCTGATCGTGACAGTGGCGCAGATCCTCAAGGCCAAGGCGGCGGAAGCCGGATTGGAGCACGCTGTGATCGGCAGGGTGGAGGGCGATGTGTTCAACGTGCTCTTGCCGCTGACAGAGGAGGATGAGGCAAAGGCTTACTGTGATGCGATACAGCAGGCGTGTGACGTCTTTGAGGACGAGAAGCTTGCGCCCAGCATCGCAGTGGGCTGTGTGATGAGGGTAAATGTGGAGGAAAGCTTCAAGAATATTCTTTCGGATGCTGAATATGCTATGTTGGAGAATAAATTTGTGATCAAAAATGCGCCGGGATACAGGGAAAGACTGGAAAAAGGGTTGAAGAATGCCCAAATCTAAAATAATTATTAAGTACTATAAACTTTAAAAATGCGAGAAAAAATAAGAAATCATGAGTAAATGGAAGAAAATGGGTGATAATAAAACCTAAATCCGTTTGCAGAACGCTCATCAAAAAACTATTATATGATTTGTTAGCACTCAGTAGACAAGAGTGCTAATCGAAAAGGCAAATTATTTGATTTAATCATAAGGAGGCATTTAACATGAAATTAGTACCATTAGGAGACAGAGTCGTATTGAAGCAGTTGGTTGCGGAGGAGACAACAAAGTCAGGCATCGTATTGCCAGGACAGAACAAGGAGAAGCCACAGCAGGCAGAGGTGATCGCTGTCGGACCGGGCGGAGTCGTTGATGGGAAAGAGATCAAGATGGAAGTCAAGGTTGGAGATAACGTGATCTTCTCCAAGTACTCAGGAACAGAGGTAAAGATCGACGAGGAAGAGTACATCATCGTAAAGCAGAATGACATCTTGGCGGTTATTCAGTAATTAAGCAGGATCCAAAATGCTGTAAAGAATACAGTTCAGGCAAACGATCAATCAATTTTAGAATATGGAGGATGATTCAATCATGGCAAAGGAAATCAAATACGGAGCAGAGGCTCGTAAGACATTGGAGACAGGTGTAAATAAGCTGGCAGATACCGTAAGTGTGACATTGGGACCCAAAGGAAGAAATGTCGTTCTTGACAAGTCTTTTGGCGCACCGCTGATCACGAATGACGGTGTTACGATCGCAAAGGAGATCGAGCTTGAAGATGCGTTTGAGAACATGGGTGCACAGCTTGTCAAGGAAGTTGCTACCAAGACAAACGATGTGGCAGGTGATGGTACGACAACAGCGACTGTTCTCGCACAGGCAATGATCAACGAGGGAATGAAGAACCTGGCAGCAGGTGCAAATCCTATCATCTTGAGAAAAGGAATGAAGAAAGCTACAAACTGTGCAGTGGAAGCGATCGCGGCTATGAGCTCGAAGGTGAACGGAAAGCAGCACATCGCAAGAGTTGCGACGGTATCTTCCGGCGACGAGGAAGTAGGCAATATGGTAGCGGACGCTATGGAGAAGGTTTCCGGAGACGGCGTTATCACGATTGAAGAGTCCAAGACGATGCAGACGGAGCTCGATCTCGTGGAAGGTATGCAGTTTGACCGCGGATATATCTCAGCTTACATGGCGACAGACATGGATAAGATGGAAGCAACCTTGGAAGATCCGTATATCTTGATCACAGACAAAAAGATTTCTAATATTCAGGAGATCCTGCCGGTACTGGAGCAGGTGGTACAGTCCGGTGCAAAGCTTTTGATCATTGCTGAGGATGTTGAGGGCGAGGCACTCACAACACTGATCGTCAACAAGCTTCGTGGCACATTCAATGTGGTAGCTGTGAAAGCTCCTGGATATGGTGACAGAAGAAAGGCTATGCTCGAGGATATCGCGATCCTCACAGGTGGTCAGGTGATCAGTGAGGAACTGGGTCTTGACCTCAAGGAAGCGACTTTGGAGCAGTGCGGACGCGCAAAATCAGTAAAGGTTCAGAAAGAAAATACAATTATCGTTGACGGTGAGGGCGACAAGGCAGCGATCGATGCCAGGATCTCACAGATCAAGAAGCAGGTTGAGGAGACAACATCTGACTTTGACAAGGAGAAGCTGCAGGAGAGACTTGCAAAGCTTGCAGGCGGTGTGGCAGTGATCCGTGTCGGCGCAGCGACAGAGACAGAGATGAAGGAAGCAAAGCTGCGTATGGAAGATGCGCTCAACGCGACAAGGGCAGCAGTGGAAGAAGGCATCATCGCAGGCGGCGGATCTGCATATATCCACGCGTCCAAGAAGGTTGCAGAGCTTGTTGACACGCTTGAAGGAGACGAGAAGACAGGGGCAAAGATCGTTTTGAAGGCACTGGATGCACCGCTGCACATCATCGTTGCAAACGCTGGTCTCGAAGGAAGCGTGATCGTAAACAAGGTGAGAGAGTCACAGGCAGGTGTCGGCTTTGACGCTGCAAAGGAAGAGTATGTAGACATGGTTGAGGCTGGTATCCTTGATCCGGTTAAGGTTACAAGAAGTGCATTGCAGAATGCATGTTCTGTAGCGAGCACACTTCTCACGACAGAGTCTGTTGTGGCGAACATCAAGGAAGACACTCCGGCAATGCCGGCAGGCGGTCCTGGAATGGGCGGAATGATGTAATTCATATAAGGGGGGGCGCAGGAACTGCGTTCCCCCGTTTTTATGCACAGGGGTGCGTAAGGAAATTAGCAGCGCTGCTGCACGCACCCCGCGCGCGAGTAGTGGAAGATGGCTCTTCCCTACTCGATTGCACACGGGCACCCCGAGGAAGAATGTCATCAAACCAATAAATCGGTTCGCTGACGGGTGCCCGGCACGCGAGTAGTGGAGAAGGTCATTCCCCTACTCGATATGAAAGGAATGGGGTATGAAATGGTAGAAAACATCAAGGACTGTGAGCGGATCCACCTGTTCCGGGATATCAGCAAAGAGGAGATCGAGAAGATGTTCCGCTGTTCGAAGACCGTCGAGCGTTCTTTCGAAGACGGGAGTTATGTCTTCCGTCAGGGCGAAACACCCAGGAACCTGTTTCTGGTCATCGAAGGCTCTGTCATGATCTCAAAGGATTTTGCGTCAGGAAAAAGGGATGTGCTCTTCATGATCGGGCAGGGAGATGTCTTTGGGGAGATGTTTCTCTTTGCGGATGCCAAGGCGTACTGGTACGATGCGATCGCACAGGGAAAAGTGAAAGTGCTCGAGATACCCTGGGAATTTTTCTATTGCTTTTGCAGCAACGCCTGTGAACATCACCGCATGATCACCAAAAATATGCTGGAGATTCAGTCTGAAAAAAATTTTACGATGACGAGAAAGCTGCATCTGCTTTCCGGGACGACGCTGCGCGAGCGCATTGCCCTGTGGCTGATCGAGCAGATGGACAGCGGGTGTGCGGATGCAGATACGGTCAGGCTTTCTATGAACAGAGAGGAGCTGGCGGATTATCTGGGCACGACCAGACCATCGCTGTCGAGGGAGCTGATGAAGATGCAGCAGGAACAGCTGATCGAGACGGATAAGAATACGATCAGGATCGTAAACCGCGATGTATTGGAGACTTTGTATTGAATCAGTTTTGTATTTATAAAAATACATAAAAAATTTTAAGATTGTAACAATTGTTACCGAAATTTCTCCCGGAATCAAATATACTAAAATCACAAAAGAACAGAGCATCAAAACAGAACACAAAAAACAATCAGGTTATTTTATAAAAAGGAGGAATTATCATGACAGATAACGCACAGGTAAGCAACTTAGTCAATCTTTTGGACGGATATGCAACAAAGGGTGGTCATCATCTCAATGTGAATGTTCTCAATAGGGACACATTGTTGGATGCACAGAAGCATCCGGAGAATTATCCACAGCTCACGATCCGGGTATCAGGCTATGCTGTAAACTTTATCAAACTGACACCGGAGCAGCAGGCGGACGTTATTTCCAGAACGTTCCACGAGGCAATTTAAGTTTTGACGATCCATCATATTTTGTAAAATTCCATTGGCAGACACCGCCCGCGAGGGCGGTGTTTTGTGTTTAGGGACAAAAACAATAGACAGGAAACACAAAACAGTATGAAATAGAGATATCTATGCAAAAAGGAGTGGATGAAAAATGACGTTGGAATTGAGCCTGAGAACAGCGTTTAGCATCATACCATTGATTGGTGCAGTGATACCGCTGATCGGTATCTTTGTTCTCATGAGTAAGGAGCAGAACAGCTCATCAACGAATCTGATGGTGGCAAACATCGGCTGTCTGATCATGAATGGAGCCTACTGTCTGATGCTTCGGACAAACAATCCTTCCGAGGCGACACTGGCGTTGAAAATGGAATATCTCGGAAATTTTCTGTTTTATTTTTTCTTTATCAAATTTATTCTGTCGTATATGCAGATCGATTCACGGCACAAGACAGTGAGGGTGTTCACAAAAATATGGCTGGCGTTTGAGGCGTTTGCCCTGCTTATCATGTGGGATGATAAGAGACGTGAAAAAGCATTCGGAGAGATGGATTTTGGTGAGGATGTCACATATGGGTATCACTTTCTGAGCAAAGAGGGCTGTGTCGTATATGCGATCCGATATAGTTTTCTGACAGCTCTTCTGCTCGCATTGATCATCTATATGATCGTGAGGAGGATACAGCTGCGCAAACAGGGGGGGAACAGAGAAGCATAATCTGTCACATCTGATCATTGCGAAGTTTGTAGTCATCATACCGCTTGCGCTGGAACTCTTGTTCAGTTTTAACTTTGAGGTAGTTCCACTCTTTTCTGCGGTTGCGGTGCTGCTGATCATTGTGAGTGTCGTTGAGGGGGATATCTTCAATATCCTTGATATAGGGCGGGGCTGGATGGTTGAGAACTTTGATGCCCTGTTTCTGGTTGCGGACAAATCCTACGGTTATCTTGATTCCAACAAATATGCAAGGGAGAATTTCGAGGAGCTTTCAGGGATCCATAAAGGTGAGAAACTTCCATGGCAGATAGAACAGCTTTTTAAGTCAGAGGAAGAGGAGATCATCATTGAAGACAAACATTATAAGAAATATATCAAGGATCTGAACATACGCGATAGGATCCGAGGCCATGCGATGATCCTCATTGATCTGACAGAGAACTACAATATGATGGAACAGTTAAAGGAGGCAAAACTCCATGCGGAGGAGGCAAATGAGTCCAAATCCAATTTTCTGTCAAATATGTCGCACGAGATCCGCACACCGATGAATGCCATTGTGGGAATGACAGAGATCCTTCTTCGAAGTGATCTGAGCGAACAGGACAGGGGATATCTGATGAACATCAAGAACTCCGGGGCTTCGCTGCTCACGATCATCAATGATATTCTTGACTTCTCCAAGATTGAGTCGGGCAAGCTTGAGATCGTGGAGGAGGAGTATGAACCGATGTCCATGCTGAGTGATCTCAGCATGATATTTCTCAACAGGATCGGAGACAAACCGATAGAACTTATGTTTGATATTGACAAGGATCTGCCAAACAGGCTGTACGGGGATTCTCTCCGCATCAGGCAGGTGATCATCAACATTGCAAACAATGCGATCAAGTTTACGGAGGCTGGGTATGTCAAACTTACGATTAAAATGATACAGATGACGGAGGCGGACATGGTGGAGCTGGCGGTCTCGATCCAAGATTCTGGTCAGGGGATCAAGCCGGATGATCTGAAAAAGTTATTTGGCTCTTTCCAACAGGTTGACACGAAGAAAAACAGAAACAAGGAGGGAACAGGACTGGGACTTGCGATATCCAAGCAGCTTGTGGAGAACATGGGCGGACAGATCGGGGTGAAGAGTGAGTATGGCAAAGGCAGCGAGTTCTATTTCAATATACCGCAAAAAGTGATCGGCAGTCAGCTTGCGGCAGCGATCAAGGAGGAGGCGATCGTCCATGAGCCGATCGTTGTGAGCGGCCGTATGGGGGATCAGCGCGTTCTGGCACAGATGAGAAATATAGCGGAAGGTTACGGTCTGCGTTATGTGGATTGTTATGAGGCGAGGGATAACAATGAGAAGGTCGATTTCTTCTTTGTGGATGAATCCATGTATCAGGAGCTGAAAGACGGGATCGAGAAATACTTTGTCTCAAATGGGACAGAACTGTGTGTGCTGCAGAATCCTATGAGGGAGACGGTGTGGAATGAACAGGTGACAGTTGTCAATAAGCCGCTGTATTCGCTCAATTTCTGTCAGGTGATCAACCATGAGACAACGGCGGCTTTTGTGGAGACCGACAACGTGATGAATTTTATCGCGCCGCAGGCGCAGATCCTGATCGTGGATGACAACGAGATGAATCTCAAAGTGGCAAAAGGTCTGCTGCAGCCATTGCAGATGAACATAGACACAGCCAGCTCCGGGAAGATGGCGATCGAGATGGTGCAGGAAAAGCGGTATCATATTGTCTTTATGGATCACATGATGCCCGTGATGGACGGCGTGGAGACCACGCAGAATATCAGAAAGCTTCCGGATGAGTACATTCAGAACATGCCGATCATAGCCCTGACAGCCAATGCGGTCATGGGGGCACGGGAAATCTTTAAGGAAGCGGGAATGAACGATTTTGTGGCAAAACCGATCGAGTTAAAGAATATCTGCAGCAAGATACGCGCATGGCTTCCCAAAGACCTGATCCATAAGATGTCCGAGCCTGTCGCGGTGCAGGAACAGATATCAGAGCAGGACCTTCCGGTTATAGAAGGACTTGATGTCGCGGAAGGGATCAAGAATTCCGGCAGTCTGCAGCTGTTCACTAATTTATTGGGCGATTTTTACAAATTGATCGACCTCAAGTCGACAAAAATTGAAAATGTCTTGCAGACGGAATGATTCGCGATTATACTATAGAGGTACATGCATTGAAAAATACGGCACGCATGATAGGCGCGTTGGAACTCTCGGAGTTGTTTTATAAGATGGAGCAGTGTGGGAATGCGGAGGATCTGGAGACGATCACCAGAGAAAATCCTGCTATCATGGAGCTGTATAAAAGCTATAAACGAATACTGGAGCCGTATGGGAAGGCAAATGAGCAGGATAAAAAGGAAGTCCCTAAAAAGGAGATCATAGAGGCGCTTGACAAGATCAACACTGCCATGGACAGTTTTGATCTTGACGGCGCGGATGCGGCGCTCGCAGAGCTCGAAGAGTACAGGATTCCGGAGGAACTCAGCTCGTATATGGAGGAGCTGAGGGCTTATGTGGCGGATGTGGCGATGGAAGACGTCATGAATACAGGGAAAAAAATGATAGAAGTACTTGAGGATCTTACAGAATAAAAGGTGGAGGTTTATTATGCAAAAAGTATTGATTGTATCGGAGGTACAGAGTTATCTGCTCGTATCACTCCAGGAAAAGCTCGAGCAAGCGGACTGTATCGTGATGAATACACATGCAGATCCGGATGTGCTCAGCAAAATAAGGGAGAACGTGGATCTGATCTTTATCTTTGCGGATGAGGAGCTGATAAAGCTGAACCAGGGACTTACATATCTGAAAGATCAGGCGGTGGAGAAAGATATTCCGATATTCGTCACAGGAGATCCCCAGGAGATTGCAGAGGTCGTCAAGGTCATTCCGCTGCATCTGATCCAGAAGGAATTTCCGCGTCCGATCAATGTCAATGATGTTGCCGAGGCGATTCAATCGTATCTCGAAACATTTGGAAAGCAGAATAAAAAGAAGATTCTCGTGGTGGATGATTCCGGCGCCATGCTCCGGAATGTTAAGGGTTGGCTGGAGGATAAATATCAGGTGATCCTTGCCAACTCCGGCGCCATGGCGATCAAATATCTCTCAACGAACAGGCTGGATCTGGTGCTGCTCGACTATGAGATGCCGATCGTTGACGGCAAGCAGGTTCTTGGCATGATTCGGAGTGAGATGGAGTTTGCGGATATTCCGGTCATGTTCCTCACTAGCAAGGGGGATAAGGAGAGCGTTATGCAGGTCATGGCACTGAAGCCGGACGGGTATCTGCTAAAGACGATGCCGCCCGAGCAGATCAAGAAGTCAGTAGATACTTTCTTTCAAAAGAGGAAAGCGCTTCAGAGTTTACATACATAAACAAATAAAATCGAGTGCGCAGCACCCGATTTTATTTGTTTATGCACAGGGGTGCGCAGGGAAATTAGCAGCGTTGCTGCACGCACCCCGCGCGCGAGTAGGGGAAGATGGCTCTTCCCTGCTCGATTACATACGGGCACCCAGAGGAAGAATGTCAGCAAAAGCTGACGGGTGCCCGGCGCGCGAGTAGGGGAAAAGGTCATTCCCCTGCTCGATTGCGCAGGGAAATTAGCAGCGTTGCTGCACGCACCCCGCACGCGAGTAGGGGAAGATGGCTCTTCCCTGCTCGATTTGATAACATTCAAAGGTATATTACGCGTTTGCCATCGCAGAGAGTTCGGCGAGCATCTTTGGAAGTTCCTCCGCCATATTCTCATCTTTGAACTGACATGTTCCGACTTTCCTGTGACCGCCTCCGCCGTATTTGAGCATCAGGCTTCCAACATCCACGGTTGAGGTCTTGTTGAGGACACTGTAACCGCATGCAGCGCTGCAGCCAGCACCGCCGCGGCCGCTTACGATCCACGCAGAGATATTCTGCTCAGGGTACATGCTGTAGATCAGGAATCGGTTTCCGGAGTAGATCGGATCCACACCTCTCAGATCAGAGATGATGAGACTGCCGTCGACGCGCGTGTATTTTTTGACCATCTCCATAAACTTTTCGTTTTGTTCAAAATAAACCTCAATGCGTTCCTGTACATCGGGAAGTGCGAGGATTTCATCTGTTGTCATAGTGCGGCAGGCGTCGATCAGCTTTTCCATCAGCTGGTAGTTAGAGATCGTAAAGTTTCTCCAGCGGCCGAGACCAGTGCGGGGATCCATCAGAAAGCCTACAAGGATCCAGCCTTTGGGATTCTGGATCTCATCGATGGTGAGATTGCCGGAGTCTACCTTGTCGACTGCCTCCATCATATCATCAAACTGGGGAAAACGCTCCCTGCCACCATAATATTCATAGATAATGCGCGCACAGGAAGGGGTAATGCGGCTTTCTCCTTTGTATTTTCCCTCCAGCTGAAGTCTCTCGTGCTCACTGGAATGGTGGTCAAACCACAGACCGCAGCCCTCCACAAAAGGTACATTGGCAAGGCAGTCATCTTCCGTTACTTCCACCAGCCCGTCCTGCAGATCCTTCGGATGTGCAAATTTCCAATGATCAATGATTCCGGCTTCCTTTAAAAGTGCGCCGCAGGCAAGACCATCAAAGTCAGAACGTGTTATTAATCTCATGTTATCCTCCTTGTATCGTTCGTAAAAGATTGTGCGTAAAACTGAAATCGGTAAAGAATTACCCGCATTTAATATATTATAGTGGATATTTACTAAATTTTCAACTATTTTACAGGAATGCCGCATTATTTGTTATAATAGTTGCCGTTATTTGTCATTAGTAATTGCAATTTAGGAAAATTTACGATAAAATTGTATGCGATTGGATTTTACAAGTTTGGAATCTGCAAGATAAAAGAGCGGAAGGGCGACAGCACATGGCGGCGAAGGTATATGGCAGTGAAAGACGTGCCATCATGTTAGGAGACATGGAAATCATATATGAGCTTACAAGGAAGACCGTGAAGAACGTGAACTTGCGGATCGATGTGTCGGGGAATGTAAAGGTCTCAGCATCCCGGCGCGTGCCGATAGACTATATAGAAGGTTTCATGCGGCAGAAGCAGGCGCTCATCGTCTCGGCAGTCTGTCGGGCGGAAGAGAACCGCCGTATGGAATCAGGGCAGAAAAAGCGGGAAGAACGTCAGTTTGAGAATGGGGAGCAGCTTGCAATATTGGGAAAGCAGCGCGCAGTCATAGTGGAACAGGTAGCCCAAGGGAAAGCAGAGAGTATTGATCTGTCAGAAACAACGATATATTTCAAAGTGAAAGATCCACAAAATACGCGCCATAAAGAGTTGATGTACGAGAAGTGGCTAAAAGAATATCGGCGCGGCGTGTATGAGGAGATCTGCCGTCAGGTCCATGAACGGTTTTCCCAGTGGAGAGTGGATTTTCCGACGATCCGGATACGGTCCATGACTTCTAGGTGGGGTTCATGCCAGCCGTACAAAGGCGTGATCACATTGAACAGCAGATTGATCGAGACACCGCCTTGCTGTATCGAGTACGTGGTCATGCATGAGTTCTGTCATTTTATACATCCTGACCATTCCAAGGCATTTCATGCGCTGATGACAAGATTGATGCCGGACTGGAAATGGCGCAGGCAGCTGCTCAATGCTATATCAGAATGGAATTAGTGTGAAATCAAGGATTTCGCCATGATGATTTGAGTGCCCCCGAGACGGGCGAATGGGAGTTTGTGCGAGGAGTGTTGATCATGAGGAAACAGACAAGTGATTCAGCCGGATATGAGCATGTGACGCATACCTTTGGTCCGGTGTATGACAAGGATTCCCGAATTTTGATATTGGGTTCCATGCCGTCCGTAAAGTCGCGGGAGCAGGAGTTTTACTATGGACATCCGCAGAACCGATTCTGGAAAGTACTCTCGGCAGTATTCAGGGAGACGGAGCCTGGGACGATCGCGGAGAAGAAGACATTCTTGTTGAGGAATAATGTTGCGTTGTGGGATGTGATAGCGTCCTGCGATATCATAGGTTCGTCGGACAGCAGTATAAAAAATGTCAAGGAAAACGATATGAATCAAATACTGTCTGCAGCGGATATCAGGACTATATTTCTAAATGGTGGAAAGGCATATGAGTTGTTTATGAAATATTGTAATAACAGTATACAAAATGTTCATGGGAACAAGCCAAAGCTCGTGAAACTGCCTTCCACAAGTCCGGCTAATGCGGTGTGGTCGCCCGAACGGCTGATCAAAGCATGGGGAGAGGCGATTTTGGAAGAAGGGGGCAGACGCGATGAGATATGAGGCGGAGGCAATAAAGGGATTTAGCGAGTACTGTCGGGAAAAGAGGAAGTCGATAGCGGAGACAGCGGACGGGGAAGAGAAGGCGAGACAGGAGAAGATGCTGGTGGCACGGTCGCTCCTGCATCACGAGTCAGAGCACATGGTGTCCATTTATGCGAGATATACGGCGGTCGTGGAAGAAAATGGCGATGTTGAGGACAGACCGTTTTGGAACATGCAGGAGGCGATGGTGGAGGTGGTCTGTGCAGGGCTCGAAGACACTTCGTTCAACAAGTGGAAAGCAAATGTGACGGATGCCGTGTGTCGGGTGCAGGCGTCGGAACAGGTGAAGCGGATGCCGCGCTTTTCCAAGACGTGCGGAAAGGTGCTGGACAGTCTTGATATTGACTTTTCTGACATAGAGGCTGAACTCAGGGTGATTTTTGAGCCGGAGTGTATCTACAATACGTTAGTACTGCTCGTGTCAGCTGTGAAAAGCTATTGCGATTTTCTGGATCGAATGTGTGATCGACAGAAGAAATAAGCTTAGCACAGTCCTTTGTACTGGCGCAAAAGGCAGATGCATAGTACTCGATTATTAATGCAATGCTCTAGAGCACGAAAAGGGGTGTAGGAAACCGTGCAAAATGATCAGCAGAAGAAGTATCGAACAAAGAACAAGGACGCGATCATGGCGTATCTGGACATGCACAGAGAGCATAGCTTCAGCGCCTATGATGTCAACGCGTATATGCAGGAGAATGGAATACAGGTCAATCTGACAACGATCTACCGCAACCTGGACAAACTCACAGAGAGTGGTGTGATCATGAAATACAAGACAGCGGAGGATGAATTCTGTCGTTATCAGTGTGCAAAGCCCCATGCGCACTGTCATGAACATATTCACATGCAGTGCCGGGCGTGCGGGAAAATCCTGCATCTGGAGTGTGATTTTATGGAGGAAATTGTGCATCATCTGTACGAGCATCACAAATTTGCGCTGGAATGTTCGGGATCTGTGCTGATGGGGGTGTGCGCGGAATGTCAGGCGAGGGAATTAGTATGAGATCAAAGATTTCTCGATACTGATTGGAGTGTCTGCGGAAACGGTCAGATAGGAGTCAGAATGAACAGAGTAAAGATGAGGGAGTATGATGGCTATGGAGATGTGGGACATCTATGATGCAGATAAAAAACGTACAGGGCGGACAATGAAAAAAAATGACTGGTGCCTGAAAGATGGGGAGTACCATCTGACCGTGCTGGGTGTGGTGGCACATCAAGACGGCAGGTTTCTGATCACCAAACGGGTGATGACAAAGGCGTGGGCCCCTGGGTGGTGGGAAGTTTCCGGCGGCGCAGCACAGGCGGGCGAGGATTCACAAGCCGCTGTATTAAGGGAGATCCAGGAAGAGACAGGACTTGATGTATCCGCGTGGGACGGAGGTTATCTGTTTAGTTATAAGAGAGAGAATCCCGGCGAAGGAGACAATTATTTTGTGGATATCTACCGCTATACGGCAGATTTTGACGAAAAAGATATCCGTCTCCAAAAGGAGGAGACGGACGGATATATGCTCGCGACTGTCGATGAGATCCGTGCGTTTGGAGCGCAGGGGATCTTTCTCCACTATGACAGCATAAAGGAAGCATTTGAGATGCAGAGCAGTTCCTACTCCATTTCCTCGAGGGAAGCTGGTGCGGCGCCGGCAAGATAACAATTTAGGATCTTCTGAATGCGATGCTGCACCGTCCGGGCGATTTCGATCGTTGTCATGTTCTTGTAGTCGTCATAATAAAGCGGTTTCAGATAATATACGAAAGTTTTGATAGGTTTGAGCGTCCGCTCTTCAAATACGCGGTATGAGTCGATCAGCACGACAGGCACGATTGGAACTTTGGACCATACAGCACACTTGAAAGCTCCTGGTTTGAATTCCGTAGTAGTGTTGCCGTTGTGGTGGTAGCCGCCCTCCGGGAAGATGATGAATTTGCGGCCCTGTTTTGCCTCATCAGCCATCTCGCGGATAATCTTTATAGACTGTTTTGCGTCAGTCCTGTTCATCCGCTTGCCGTGTACCAGGTTGATGAACTGTTTCACCAGCGGAGTGTTGGACTTATCGATATCCATGACGACAGAACAGGGTTTGCTGTGGGTGAGCATGATGCCGAGCGCGTCATATTTCCCCTGATGATTGGGGCACATGATATAGCCGCCTTTGTCAGGCAGATTGTGGATGCCGTAGCCCTCTGTCGTGATGTGACCGGGTTTGATCATTCGTTTGATGCACAGGCGGTCGAGAGCATACATCTGTTCCTCCGAATATTTTTCAGGGTGGCGGGACACGTACTCCATCTGTGGAATCATGTATATATGGTGCAAGTTTCTGATAATCACATGTAAAAATCTTGAAAACATACTAAAACCCCGATTTCTTATAGTGTTCATGCCTTTGTTTGGTGTGAAAATACACGTCAAAAGGTTCCAGGAAGCCTTCGACGTGTTAACTGTATTATATAAGATAAAAGTAAATTCGTCAACGAGCTGTAATATTTCATCAGATTTGCCTTGTTTTAGTATACAACATTGCGTTATAATATAATGAGATATAGTGTATCTGAAATGCAATTGGTAAATACTGCCTTAGGAAACGGAGATATTGAATATGAAGAGAGTAGCGCTATTTTCAGACGGATGGAAGCGGCTGATCACCTACGCGTGGGTGGATGGGATGATGAAGTTCATCTCGAAGTGCAGCGAGGAGATCTGTCTGTATCAGTACAATTGTCATGGAAACTGGAGTCGTGACGGGAAACACAATCACGGTGAATACAATATTTATTTACTGCCTGATCTGTCTGAGTTTGATGGTGTCATTATGGATTGCACCAATATATCCGATCCATATTATTTTGATGGTCTTGTGAATATGATCCGCATGAGTAGAAAACCGACCGTGAGCATCGGCAGCGATATAGAAGGTTTTTACTATGCAGGTATCGACAATAAAAAACCAGTTGCAGATCTCATGGATCATCTATATCACAAACATCATTGCCGAAGGTATATCTTTGCCGGGGGACCGAGGGAAAATTATGAGAATCTGCTCCGGGTGCAGTCCTACCAGGAGAGTCTTGACCGGCTTGGGCTTTCGAGGGAGAACAATCCCGTGTGGTATGGTGATTATGATTTCTCTACCGGAGTGGAATATTTTGAACAGTATATGAAGAGTTTCCAAGGCAGGATGGTGGAGTTTCCTGATGTGTTTGTCTGCGCGAATGACAATATTGCGGCTGGTTTCTGCTACAAGGCACAGCAGCGGGGTTATCAGATACCAAGGGATTTCAAGATCACAGGGTTCGACAACCTTGACAAGGCGCTCTACTTTGCACCCCAGATCACGACTGTAGGGCACATGCGGGAAAATATAGGAAACAAGACGATGGAGATCCTGACGGATGTGTGGGCTGGAAAAGATGTCCCCAGGAATCATTTTATGCCATCGAAGTGCATTTTCTCCGAGAGCTGCGGGTGTCCGAACAATGGGCTTCTCGACTATAGGCAGTATGCAAGGGGGCAGGTCGTCGCAGGTGTTGACAAGCTGGATAAGGAGGAGCTGCTCATGAAGCTGGAGAGCGAGATCGTGCAGTGCAATACCTACGATGAGGTATTCAGGCACATTGCAGAGTATTTCATGAGCCTGGCGTGTGACGGCTTTGCGATCGTGATCGACAAAAGATTGTATGATGGTGTGGCTGAGAGCGAGCTTACGGTGAGGGGATATGACAGGGACAACCTGATCGTAGCATACGCGACAGAAGGCAGAAAGACATTAAAGATCAAGGAGCTTTCCGAGTTAAAAAAGTATTATGAGAAGACAGGTGCAAGAAGTGCATATATGTTTACCCCGATTCATTTCAGGGAGAAAACAGCCGGATTCAGCATCCTAAAAAACGGAAGATTCTTGTACGACAATCCGTATTTTTATGATATCCACAGCACGATAACCAAGACGATCGAGAATCTGTACAAGAAGCTTCAGCTGGAAATAGCGAACAAAAAGATGCGGGAGATCTACAACAGGGATCAGCTCACAGGGTTATACAACCGTATTGCCTACACGGATATGATCGACCCGGAATACCGCAAGCATTGTGAAAGCGGCAGAAAATGTGTGATCAACTTTGTGGATGCGGATAATTTTAAGCAGGTAAACGATACATACGGGCATGAAAAGGGTGATATGATCTTGAAGAAGATCGCGAACGTACTGATCGAAAGGTGCCCGAAAGAGGGATTTGTATACCGGTATGGAGGGGATGAGTTTATCGCGTTCTTCCCGATCGGAGAGGAGAGGGATGCGGAGCGGTTTCGGGCGGAAGTGATCGCGAGGCTGGCAGAAGATGACATTAGTGTCAGTATCGGACAGGCGCTGACCGATCCCGAGTCCGACAAAATGTTCGATGATTACATGAAAGCTGCGGATGACGAGATGTATAAAGTAAAAGTGGCAAAAAAAGAGAAAGGTGAGCTTAGAAAAAGATGAAGAAGATTTGGAATGGTATTGTTGGTTTTGTGTTTGGTGTGGCATTGCTGTGCAGTGTACCTGCGGTGAGTGCGTCGGCAGCAGAGTACACGGTGACACCAGCGGAGGCAGTCCTGTATACGAATGAGAATACGATAATACTGGCTGACGCGGACGACGGTACAGTAGTGCTGTCCGAGGTGGCGGCAGACCTGCCGATACAGGTGACAGGTGTTACGAGTAACGGCTATTTTCAGATTTGTTTGGATGGACAAATATTCTATATCCACGGGATCGGTCTGAGTGCGCAGGATACGGCAGATACGGCAGATGCGGTGACAGATCAGGTTTATGAGACGATCATGGCGCAGAAGGCTGTCTTCCCGGAGGGAATGCACTGGACAAACGATAATTATTATGGCTGGAAAGGTGGAACCTACATAGGCGGCTATGGCTGTGCAGGATTCGCGTTTGCAGTGAGTGATGCGGCTTTCGGTGATGTGAAAGCCCAGATCCATAAGGACTACAACAATATAAAAGTGGGGGACATTCTCAGGGTAGATCACGATACACATTCAGTTATCGTGCTTGAAGTGAGGGAAGATTCAGTCATTGTGGCGGAGGGAAATTTCAATTCTTCGATTCACTGGGGACGTGAGATACCCAGATCGAACCTGATCGATCCGTCAAGCTATATCATGACAAGATATTGAATGTTTGGGCAAAAGTGATACAGGATAGCAACAGAACAAATAACCAGGAGGACGAATCATGCAAAAAATAACAAGCTTTACAATTGATCACATCAAACTGCAGCCAGGCGTGTATGTATCGAGAAAAGATAAGGTTGGCGAGAGCACGATCACAACGTTTGATCTGCGCATGACATCGCCGAACGAGGAGCCAGTCATGAACACTGCGGAGGTGCACACGATCGAACATCTGGCGGCGACTTTCCTCAGAAATCATAAGGAATTTGGTGAGAGGACGATCTATTTTGGTCCGATGGGCTGCAGAACCGGATTTTATCTGCTGCTTGCGGGAGATTACGAGTCGAAAGAGATCGTTCCGCTGATGATCGAGCTGTATGAATTTATCAGGGATTACAAGGGCGAAGTCCCGGGAGCCAGCCCGAAGGACTGCGGCAATTATCTCGATATGAATCTTGGCATGGCAAATTATCTTGCGAAGCGCTATCTCGATGAGGTGCTGTACCAGATCGATGAGTCGAGACTCGTGTACCCTGTGTGAGAAATCATGCATATAGTATATTAAAATCTTACAGGTGAGATACCAATGGATAATACTTTTTTGACACAGATCACAAATGGGACTATTGAGGAAGTCGAGACGGGTAGGAATGGCTCGTTCGTACTCGTATCCTACAGGGATTGTCCCAATTGTGGCAGGGATGATCAGACAATACGACTCAACGTCAGTGACAACACAATGATCATGGACGAAAACCGTAACCGGATACCGCTTAGGGATCTGGGGAGAGGGATGACTGTGAATGCGGCATTTTCCAATGCAACGACAAGGAGCATTCCGCCGCAGGCGGCAGCATATGTCATACAGGTGGTAGGGGGAATGCGCAATGAGGATGTGACAGTTGGCAGGATCGTGGATGTGGACAGACGGGGCAGGAGTTTCACGACGATCAGTGACGGGAATCTGTCAACAGTCATACGCTTCAATGTGGCGGACAATGCGCAGATCCTAAATGGAATGGGCAGACCAATGAACTTTGAAAATCTTGTTCCGGGTCTGCGGGTAAGGGTACGCCACGCCAATTTTATGACGATGAGCATTCCGCCGCAGACGACCGCTTTTGAGGTCAGGGTGATCCGATAAAATCTTGCAAAGTTTATAAAAATTTTATAAATGTCCTTTATCCTCACGTTATAAAACCAGTTTTTAAGATCGATGACGAGAGGAGAGGGACATTTTGCGTCATCGGTTTTAGATCAGCCTCAAAAAGTGCAGCAGCACAACGGCACGCATACATGCTGCGTTGTCATTTGGACAACCGTCAGGTGGAGCTGTTGAGGGCAGAAAGTATTATGTTTACAGGAAACTGCGTGGATTTGGCGCGGTATCAATGGGAAAGGCAGGTGTATTGACATGATCTATTTATCTCATTTTGAATTCCCCGGCAGGGAGACAGAATACGATTTTACAATGGGACAGAAGAGTACTTGTTATGATACGGTGTATCCGTTTCTGGTGCTGTCCGAGCATCAGCTGAAAATGCTTGACTTTGAGGAAGTGACGATCCTGTATGGCGGCAATGGTTCGGGGAAGACGACAGCGTTGAATGTGATCGCGGAAAAACTGGGTCTGGGGCGTGAAACGCTGTACAATCGATCGAATTTTTTCGGGGCTTACACAGCGATGTGTTCCTATGATACGATCGGTAAGATACCGGAGGACAGCAGGATCATCACAAGCGATGATGTGTTTGACTTTATGCTGGATCTGCGGAGCATTAACGAGGGAATCGACCGAAAGCGCGAGGAGCTGTTTGAGGAGTATCAGGAGGCGAAAAATACCCGTTTCCAGATGCATTCCCTGGAAGATTACGAGCGGTTGAAAAAAATCAATTCCGCGCGCCGCAATACGAAGTCAAAGTTTGTGCGCAATCATCTGCAGGACAATGTGAGGGAGCACTCCAACGGGGAGAGCGCATTCCTCTATTTTGCAGATAAGATCAAGGAAAACGGACTGTATCTGCTCGACGAGCCAGAGAACAGCCTGTCGCCGGAAAAACAGCAGGAGCTGCTGCGTTTTCTGGAGGATTCCGTCCGCTTTTTCCACTGCCAGTTCGTGATCGCCACGCACTCGCCGTTCCTGCTCTCCATGCGAGGCGCAAAGATTTATGATCTGGACGAGGAGATAGTGGATGTAAAGCGCTGGACGGAGCTTGGCAACGTAAGGGCATATTATGAGTTTTTTAAAAGATATGAAAATGAGTTTCAGTGAATAGGAGGTGTTTGCATGGAGTTGTCAAAATATTTTAAGAGTGTGATCGATCAGGACAAAAGTGCAGTTGTGATCTGCAATCTGGAGCATGAGATCATATACATGAATCCGGCAGCGATACAGCGATATGAAAAACAGGGTGGACAGGCGCTGGTGGGACGGAGTCTGCTCGATTGTCACAGCCCGCATTCGTGCGAGCTGATCAAAAAGGTCATCTTGTGGTTTACAGAGAGTGAAGAACACGATCGGATCTATACATCTTACAACGAAAAAGAAAACAAAGATGTGTATATGGTTGCACTGCGCAATGACGATGGCAGTCTGATCGGCTATTACGAGAAACATGAGTATCGGAACCGGGAGACAGCTAAAATGTATGATTTCGTCTGAAGTTGAAAAGAAGGGGATTGGGATCATATGCCGGATAGGACTTATAATATTGTAGAGATAACAGATTTTGACGCACCGCAGCTCGACGTATATGCGAGACTCAGCGAGGGACAGCTCTTAAACCGTCATGAGCCCCACAATGGTATGTTTATAGCAGAAAGTCCAAGAGTGATCGAGAGAGCACTTGACGCTGGCTGTACGCCGGTGTCAATATTGATGGAGAGAAAGCATATCGAAGGACAGGGGGGAGAGATCATCGGACGGTGCGGAGACATTCCCGTTTATACAGCTGAGTTTGACGTGCTGACACAGCTGACAGGATTTAAACTGACGCGGGGCATGTTGTGCGCGATGAGGCGTCCCAGACAAAAGACAGTCTCAGAGGTGTGCGCGGGGGCGCAGCGGATCGCGGTTCTTGAAAATGTGATGAATCCCACGAATGTCGGTGCCATATTCCGCTCGGCAGCAGCGCTCAATATGGACGGGATACTGCTGACGCCAGCAAGCAGCGATCCCCTGTACCGCCGTTCGATCAGGGTCAGCATGGGGACGGTGTTCCAGATACCCTGGGCATTTTTGGATGCAGAAAACGGGGTGGAGGAACTGTGCGGTATGGGGTTTACGACTGTGGCGATGGCGCTGACAGAAGATTCGATAAGTGTAGATTCCCCACAGCTTCTGCGGGAAGAAAAGCTTGCGGTGGTACTGGGGACGGAAGGAGACGGAATAGCGCCGGACACGATCGCCAGTTGTGATTATACTGTCCGAATCCCGATGGCACACGGCGTTGATTCTCTGAATGTAGCCGCGGCGAGTGCAGTCGCGTTCTGGCAGCTGGGGAGCTGCCGTGATAAAAGATGCCAATAAAAGAGAAGAGGTTGAATAAATGGTAAGAAAACATTTTCGGTTTACAGGCAGGGTGCAGGGCGTGGGATTCCGCTATCGGGCAAAGTACGCTGCAAACGGCATGGGGATCACAGGATGGGCAAAAAATGAGTATGACGGCTCTGTCGAGATGGAGGCACAGGGGACGGAGGAAGCGATCAATCAGATGTTGGTGATGATCAACCGGAGCGACTATATTGTGATCGATTCCATTGAGTCAAAGGAGATACCGCTTAAAGAGGAGGAACGTTCCTTTTCTGTGCGCTAGAGCGTGTTTGAAAAATGCTTTCCGTCAGATGTACATCACAGTTTGTGGGAGATTAAATCATCTTACAGATGATGTGCTAAATGAAGGAGGCGTAGGGGGCAAAGGCATAAAGGGCAATGCCTTATGTAGACTGAATGCGGTGCAAATATCACGCAAAGTGGTGAATACGACGCTATGGCGTCG
>ERZ779626.136-NODE-136-length-49375-cov-5.995681_pt1 | contig 49375 bp, 50 predicted proteins | sample MGYA00514209_ERZ779626 | MGnify/ENA primary metagenome ERZ779626 (study PRJEB29562, sample SAMEA4376713) | mouse gut metagenome | isolation source: Cecum | study: EMG produced TPA metagenomics assembly of the A DSS colitis mouse model was used to assess the...
CCCAACAGGAAAAAATAAGCGAAACGATATATTGTAGCGCAGACGGAACCAAGGCGCCCGCATCAAAGCCCGAAACCGAAGAGTTTTATATTTCCGATTTCTTTCGCACTGACGCTGAAACCGCACAAATAGAAATACCACACCCGCAGATACGCGACATTGATGATTTTGAGGTGATAACATGGGCTGCGCGGGTTACAGTGTCATTGGAAAACATCTTACAACTTAATGAAATAGGAAGGGCTTTCGGTGTTATACAACTTTCCCCGATTGATATAGAGACTAAGACGCATGAAGAAAAAACTATGATTTTCGGTTCGGGAGGGTGTCCCGAATTAAGTATAAATATTATTTCAAAAAACGGTACACATACGCATATATACGTTAACGATTTACATGAAAAAGAATTAGGGGCAAACTTATTCGTTTCGTACAGTTATAAAGAAATCGACAAACAAGTTGCTAAATACTTTAACGGTATGATTGTGAACGATACCAAAGAGTATGTAATTGAATTGACGAATAATATATTTAATCAGCAAAAAAATTAAACCGATTAAGTAACAGCACAAGCCGAGCGGAGTTTTCGTTCGGCTTGTGTTTTAAGCGTAAATGTTGTTGCAATATGCGCAAATGTATGTTATACTCTTCAATATGGAAAGATTCGTCGCGTTCGATATAGGCGATAAGCGCATAGGCGTTGCAATATCCGACCCGTTCAATACCTACGCCCTGCCGTCGGAAACGTATTTCCGCAAGGGCTTTCAAACGGACGTTGAGGCGGTTGCGAAAATTGCAAGGGACAAGGGCGCAACAAAAATAATATGCGGACTTCCCGTCAACTTCGACGGCAGTCGGGCTTTGCAGACGGAAAAAACCGAGCGGTTTATCGCGGCTCTGCGCGAGGCGACGGGTATAGAAATAATCTGCGAGGACGAGCGGTTTACAACGCTGATGGCGCACGAAACGCTGATAAGCGAGGGCATGCGTCGCGAAAAGCGGAAGAGCTGCGTCGACGCGCTTGCCGCGGCGAACATACTTGACAACTATCTGGCAAAAAGGAGATAAAAATGAGCGAAAACGAAAACATAAACGAAGAGGAAAGCGAGATTATCGAGCTTATCGACGACAGCGGCAAGGTAATTAAATTCAGGCTTTTGGACGTTACCGAATATAAGGGCGAGAAATACACTCTGTTGCTTGCCGCGGAGCCGAGCGACGAAATCGCCGACGACGAGGTGGTTATTTTCCGCCTCAACGAAAAGGAAGAAACTCTCGAACCTATCGAGGACGAGCAGCTTTTGGAAGAGGTGTTCGAATTCTACCAAAGCGAAGAAGAAGCGGAAGAAAATTAACGGTTTGCGGTCGGGCGTCGAAAAAAAATACGTTCGGCACCCGATTAAAAAGCTTTACAACAAAAAAAATTTTTGCTAAAATATCAAAGCTATAAAAATTCACACTCGGAAGGCGGGCGTTCCGTGACGGTAAAATTTTTCAGTGCCGTAATAAACGCCGTACAAAAACCGCGCTTTCGGGGAGGTAAAACGGAGGAATTAAAATGGCGGTTATTTCAATGAAACAGCTGCTCGAAGCGGGCGTACACTTCGGGCACCAGACGAGAAAATGGAACCCCAAAATGGGCAAGTACATTTACGCAGAGCGCAACGATATTCACATTATCGATTTGCAGATTACCGTCGGACTTATCGAAGAGGCTTACAAATTCGTAGTCGAAGCGGTTAAAGCAGGCAAGAGTATTCTTTTCGTAGGTACGAAAAAGCAGGCTCAGGACGCGGTCAAGGAAGAGGCTGAGCGCTGCGGTATGTACTACGTAAATTCGCGCTGGCTGGGCGGCACGCTTACCAACTTCAAGACAATCCGCTCGCGCGTGGAAAGAATGGTCAAGCTTGAAAAAATGGAGCTTTCGGGCGAGTTCGACCTTCTTCCCAAAAAGGAAGTGGCAAAGCTTAAAGAGGAAATGGGCAAGCTTCAGACCAACCTCAACGGTATAAGAGATATGAACAAGCTTCCCGGCGTTATGTTCGTGGTAGACCCTCACAGCGAGGACATCGCGGTCAAGGAAGCGAGAAAGCTTAACATTCCCATCGTGGCTATCACCGATACCAACTGCGACCCCGACCTTATCGACTGCGTAATCCCCGGTAACGACGACGCTATCCGTGCGGTTAAGCTTATTTCGTCGGTTATCGCAAACGCGGTTATCGAGGCTAATCAGGGCGAAACCCCCGTTCTCGAAGTCGTTGGAAACGACGGCGATATGTCTATCGAAGAAGTAGTTGCCGCTGCGGACGAGACTACCGCAGAGGTTAAAGAGGAGGAATAATATATGGCATTCACGGCTAAGGACGTTATGACCCTCCGCGAGAAGAGCGGCGCGGGTATGTTAGAGTGCAAGAAGGCGTTGACCGACGCCGACGGCGATATGGAGGCCGCAGCCGAGCTTTTGAGAAAGCGCGGCATTGCAAAGGCGATTAAGAAAGAGGGCAGAATTGCAGCCGAGGGCGCGGTAGGCGCTTTCGTTTGCGACAAGTGCGGCGCAGGCGTTCTCGTAGAGATTAACTGCGAAAGCGACTTCGTTTCCCGCGGCGACAAGTTCCACGAAATAGTGGACGCGGTTGCCAAGGTTATCGCTACCGATAAGCCCGCCGACGTAGACGCGCTTAACGCGTGCAAGCTTGACGGTACCACCGTTAAAGATTTCATTACCAATCAGACCGCTGTTATAGGCGAAAAAATTTCTATCCGCAGATTTGAAATTTTCGATACGAAAAACAAAATCGAAACCTATATCCACATGGGCGGCAAGGTCGGCGTTATGGTCGAAGCTGCCGACTTCAAGGCGGGCGCAGAGGATACCCTGCACGACGTAGCTTTGCAGATTGCTGCGGCTAAGCCCTCGTTCGTAAACAAGAGCGAGGTTCCTGCCGAGGTTCTTGCAAAGGAAAAGGAAATTATGCTCGTTCAGATGCAGAACGACCCGAAGAATGCAAGCAAGCCCCAGAACATTTTGGAAAAAATCGTCGAGGGCAAGCTTGGCAAATACTATCAGGACAACTGCCTTATGGAGCAGGCTTTCGTCAAAGACGACAGCCGGACCGTTGCGCAGGTTATCGGCTCCAAGTTCAACGTAACGCGTTTCGTTCGTTTCGAAATGGGCGAGGGACTTGAAAAGAAGAGCGAGAATTTGCAGGACGAGGTCGCTAAGCAAGTCGAGGCAATGAAAAAGAATTAAATAAAATAAAGCGGTTTCCGAATTCGGAAACCGCTAATTTTTTTTATAATCTACAAGTTCGTCAAGCGATATATTAAAAATTTCAGCAAGCCTACATAATGTATAAATATCGGGTGTACTGTGTCCATTTTCATAATTGCTTATAAGACTTGCTTTACCGTCTAACTTTTCAGCGAGTTGCCCTTGCGTTAACTGTAATTGTTTTCTATAAAATTTTATATTTTTTGCGATATTAGTTTTCATTTACTTTACAATTATACAAGATACTTGTATAATTGTGTCAAAATTACAAGAAACTTGTAATTTATTATTTATGGAGGCAAATATGAAATCAATATTAGAAGAAATATATTTTGGCAGAAGAGGTGATTTTGAAAAAATAGTTGTCGACGAACGGTATGAAAAAGCTGACGAAAAATACTCCAAGATTTACAATGAACTTGTAACCGGTTTAAACGACAGTCAGAGGCAAATTCTTGATAAACTTGTCGACGCTACGGCGGGGCTTGAAATTGCAATAGGCTGTTCGCATTTCAAAGAAGGGTTTAAAATAGGCGTGCTTGTTGCTGTTGAAACTTTTGGTTGATAATCTGCCTTAAAAATTGTCAAATATTGTATTAAATGTTGCAAGTTGCAAAGTTTTATGTTATAATCGACGATACGGGGGAATTATATGAAACCTAAGTATAAAAGAATATTAATTAAGCTTTCGGGTGAGGCGCTTGCAGGCAAGGCGGGGCACGGACTTGACGAGGACGTAATTTCCGACGTTGTCGAAGAAATTGCGCGCATACGCGAAATGGGCGTTCAAATCGGGCTGGTAATAGGCGGCGGCAATTTTTGGCGCGGGCGTCAGGGAAAGCAGATGGACCGCACTACTGCAGACCATATGGGTATGCTTGCAACGGTTATGAACTCGCTTGCAATGATGGACGCGCTCGAACAGCGCGGAATACCCACCCGCGTTCAGACCGCGCTTATTATGACCTCTGTTGCCGAGCCTTACATTTTGCGTCGCACGCTGCGCCACTTCGAAAAGGGCAGAATAGTCATTATGGCTTGCGGTACGGGCAACCCCTATTGCTCGACGGATACCGCAGCCGCGCTGCGCGCCTGCGAAATTCAGGCTGACGTGCTGCTTATGGCAAAGAACGTCAACGGCATCTACGACAGCGACCCCAAGACCAACCCCAAGGCGATAAAATACGACCACATAAATTACCTCGATATAATCAAAAACGGCATAAAGGCAATGGACACGACTGCCGCGACCATGTGTATGGAAAACGGCGTTCCCGCGCTCGCCTTTGCGCTTGACGAAAAAGACTCGCTTATCCGCGCCGTCTGCGGCGAGAAGATAGGCACGCTTATAGACAACAATTAAAGGGAGTTCACCATGATTGATAACGAACAGGTAGAAGACATATTGCTCATACTCGACGACAAGCTTACAAAGACCATAAACGTGCTTAAAGAAGAGTATTCTTCCGTCCGCGCGGGACGGGCAAATCCGCACATACTCGACAAAGTGACTTTCGACTATTACGGAGCGGCAACCCCCGTCACTCAGGCTGCGGGCGTTTCGGTGCAGGAGGGCAGATGCCTTGTAATCGCGCCGTGGGACGTATCGGTTTTAAAGGCGATAGAAAAGGCTATTCAGACCTCCAATATCGGCATAACCCCGACCAACGACGGCAAGGTTATCCGTCTTGTATTCCCCGAGCTGACCGAAGAGAGAAGGCGCGATTTGTGCAAGCAAATCCGCAAAACGGGCGAGGACAGCAAGGTCGCCGCGCGCAACTGCCGCCGCGACGCAATGGACGGCGTTAAAAAGCTGAAAAACGACAAGACGCTTTCCGAGGACGAGTGCGCCGCAGTCGAAAAGGATATAGAAAAAGCGGTTCAGGACGCTATCGCGCAGATTGACGCCGCGGTATCCGCCAAAGAAAAGGAAATAATGACGGTATAATCCGAATGGAAGGCAAGTTACCTCTGCACATCGGCATAATAATGGACGGCAACGGGAGGTGGGCGAAGAAGAGAATTCAGCCGCGCGGCTTCGGCCATAAGGCGGGTATGAAAAGAATGATTACTCTTGCAGAGCACGCCCGCAGGCTCGGAATTAAATATCTTACGCTTTACGTGCTTTCCACCGAAAACCTATCCCGTCCTCGGGAAGAGCTGGACGGGCTTTTCGGACTGTTCCGCAAATATTTTACCGCAAACGTAAAAAAGCTGTACGCGGAAAACGCGCGCATCAAGGTGATAGGCGACAGGTCCGCCCTGCCCGACGACGTTATTAAGCTACTTGACGACAGTGAAAAGCAATCGCCCGAGGGAGCGGATTTCACGCTTGTTTTTGCGATAAACTACGGCAGCCGCGCCGAGATAATAAACGCGGTTAACCGCGCCGTTGAAGCGGGCGAAAGGGTCGACGCCGACTCGTTTTCTTCGCTGCTGTATACGGACGGCATACCCGACCCCGACCTGATAATAAGGACGGGCGGCGAGGTAAGACTTTCTAATTTTTTGATGTATCAGGCGGCATACGCCGAGCTGTATTTTACCGACGTGCTTTTTCCCGATTTTACGGAAGCGGAGCTTGACAAGGCAGTAGAAAATTACGCCGCGCGCGAAAGGCGCTTCGGCAAGGTCTGAGGATAGAATGAAAAACAAGAGATATATAACCAGCGTAGTATACGTCGTAGTTTTACTGCTGCTGCTTACTTTCAAATGGTTGGTCGCCGACTGGGGCGCAATCGGCTTCGACGCGCTTTTCTGCGCGATTTCGGTTATCGGCTGTCTGGAATTTTTCAGGGCAGTCAAAATAGTGCCGTTGGCGCAGAGGGGCGTTTCCATTGCTTTTTGCGCAACTATCGTGCCCATGTTCGCGCTCTGCGAAATGTTGGGCGCGGACGGATACCTGCCCTCTTTTTTGGTGTTGATTGTTTATGCGATAGTCGTTGTGGTATTCGCGCTTGTTTCCTTCGACGGCAGCAACTGGAATACCACGCTTTTAAGCCTCGGCGCAATGGGTTATTGCGGCGTGCTTAGCTTGACGTGCTCGGCGGTCAACCACCTGCACGAAAACTCGACTGCGGCAGTGCTTCTGATGTTCCTCATAGTTATGCTCACGGACAGCTTTGCATACGTTACGGGCAAGACTTTAAAGAGGTGGCTGCCCTATAAGCTTGCGCCTAAAATCAGCCCCAACAAGACGGTTGTCGGCGGCGTCGGAGGACTTATCGGCGGTATGGCTGCTGGCGTAGCCGCGTACTATCTCTGGTACGGTATGAGCATGGTTACGGGCGACCCGCTGTCCTATTCGAGCGGACTTCCCGCGGTAGTGGCGTTCCTTTTGTTAGGCTTCGTCGGTGCGGTGGTCGGTCAGGCGGGCGACCTTTTCGAAAGCTATATAAAGCGTAGGTGCGGCATAAAGGATTCGGGAAATATCCTTCCCGGGCACGGCGGCGTGCTCGACAGGTTCGACAGTCTGTTCTTCGTCAGCGTGCTGGTACTGGTCGGCTTCCTGCTTTTCACAATATAAAACCCTTAAAAGCCCTTAACGGGGCTTTTTTGAAACTTAAAAAAACAGTCATTAAATAAATTTTTTCGGGTATAATAATAAATGAAAAAAATAACTCTGATAGGCAGCACGGGCAGTATAGGAAAACAGGTTGTCGAGACGGTTAAACGCAACCCCGACAGGTTCTCGATTGCCGCGATAGTGGCAAACCGTCCGAGCGCGGAATTCGACAGGCAGGTTAAAGAGCTTGCCCCCCAAACCGCCGTTCTTGCGTCCGAGGATTATGCCGCCGCATTGTCTGCTGTAGAGCGCGGGGACGTAGTGTTCAACGCTGCGGGCGGGTTCGCGGGGCTTGAATACAGCCTCGAAGCCGTTAAGGCGGGCAAGACGCTTGCGCTTGCCAACAAGGAAACGCTCGTCTGCGGCGGCGATTTGATAATGCCGCTCGCGCGGGAAACGGGCGCGGCAATTCTGCCCGTCGACAGCGAGCACTCCGCAATTTGGCAGTGCCTGAATTTTTCAACCGATACCCGCGTCAGACGCCTGATAATTACGGCGAGCGGCGGCGCGTTCAGAAACGTGCCCGCCGAAAAGCTTAAATGCGTCACGCCCGAGCAGGCGTTAAATCACCCTACCTGGAAAATGGGCGCGAAGATAACAGTCGACAGCGCCACGCTTATGAACAAGGGATACGAGGTTATCGAGGCGCACGTGCTTTACGGCACCGATTACGGCGCGATAGAGACCGTTATTCAGCCGCAGAGTATAATTCATTCCATGGTCGAGTTCGAGGACGGAGCGGTGCTCGCACAAATGAGCTATCCTACGATGGAGCTGCCCATAAGCCTTGCGCTGAGCTATCCCGAAAGGCTTGCAACCTCGCTTGCGCCAATGGACTTTACGAAGGCGTTATCTATCTTTTTCGAGCCGTTGGATAGGATATAATTTCCCTGCTTCGATATAGCGTTGCATTGCGGCGAGCGCGGCGGAATTATGCCGTGCGTGCTCAACGCCGCGGACGAGACGGCGGTACACGCGTTTTTAAACGGCGAAATAGCGTTCACCGATATTTACCGCGTAGTCGAGCAAACCGTTTCTGCGTTTTCCGACGAGGCGGTGGAAAGCTTCTCTCGGCTTAAAGCCGTAAACGACCGCGCCGCGGATATTGCGCGCGGGGCAATAAAAAGGATAAGATGACACTTCTTTCATTTTCTTCGGTAATGAGTACCGTCTGGGCGGTCTTGCTGGCAATTTTAATTTTGCTTGCAATGATAACCGTACACGAGTTCGGGCATTACCTCGCCGGTAAGGCGCTTAAATTCAAGATTGACGAATTTGCTATCGGCTTCGGACCGAAGCTTTTCAGGCGCGTTTCCAAAAAGAACGGCGAAGCGTTTTCTATAAGGCTGCTGCCGCTCGGCGGGTTTTGCGCTTTTGCGGGCGAGGACGGCAAAGATTCCGTGGGCGACGGCTTCAACGATAAAAAGCCGTGGAAGCGTATAATCGTGCTCGTCGCGGGCCCGTTAATGAATTATCTTCTTGCGCTTCTGCTGATTATAATTTCGCTGTTTTCGTTCGGTCAGATGATGTTCAAGGTCGGAGGCGTCGCGCCCGCCGAGGGGCAGTTCGCCGAATACAGCCTCGTTGCCGAAGATTTGATTTGCGAGGTTGACGGCAAGGGCATTTATCTTACGACCGACCTTATGAGCGCGCTCGGCGGTAAAAAGGAAGGGGATATAGTAGAGTGCGAAATTATCCGCGACGGCGAACAGAAGTCGGTAGAAATTATGATGCGCGCCGATTGCGATTTTGAAAATTCCGAGGATACGGGCAAGCTTTGGCGCGCCTTGGGTATCGTCACTTACGAGTCGGACGGTACCAGCTATTGGGCGGTAGGGGTGGAAAATCACCGCTTCGGCTTCTTTACGACGATAGGGCACTCGTTCGTGTATTCGTTTAAAATTGCGGGCACAATCTTCAAGGTGCTCGGCGAGCTGCTGACGGGTCACCTCGGGCTTTCGGCTATGGGCGGACCCGTGACGACGATAAAGCTTACCTCGCAAATCGCCTCTCAAAGCGTGCAGAACTTTATCGAGATTGCCGCCTATATCGGCGTCAACCTTGCGGTATTCAATCTGTTGCCCATACCCGCTCTGGACGGAAGCAAGGTTATATTTTGCCTTATCGAGTGGATATTCCGCAAGCCCGTGCCCCGAAAAATCGAGGCGGTCATACACGCGGTCGGTTTCGTCCTCATACTCGGCTTTGCCGTATTAGTTGATATACTTCAATTCATATAAAAATCACGCCGTGCGGCTTGAAGCCGCACGGCGTTTTTATTTATTCCTCAACGGGGGTCGTATAAATATAAGGCGTGAATATAATGCAGTTTTGTCTGATAAGCGCCTTCACCGTTTACTTGAATTTCCTCCTCGACATAAGTTCCGTATAGTTTAGTTCCGCTTTTAATATTTTCTAAGTCTATATAATTTCCCGCTATGTCTATTGCCCAAAATGCTCTATGGGTAGTATGGTTAACGCTTACTCCAGTTTCCGTGCTATAAACGTCTATCTTCCCTGAACCTGGAACAACGTCCGAATACAATTCAAGCGCCAACACCTTCGACTTTTTAACCAAAATATGGTCCACGGTTTGATAATCGTTATCGGTATAAAATATTTCAAGACGGTCGCCACCGTAAAGATTTTTTATTTTTCTTTCATTGTCTTTGTTATACAGTTGTATGCCGACTATATCAAAGCTTTCCGTATCGTTACTTATCGATAATCGCGCTTTCTTATTGTCAGTATCGCTATAATCGATACTGACAATCGCTGTCTTAAACGGTAATTCGTTGTCAAATTTACCGCCTTTACATCCCCCGAAAGAAAACATTACACTAAGTAACGCCACTGAAACAAACAAAGCTGAAACTAATTTTTTCATTATCTATTCTCCAAATAAATACTTAAATCACCTATACAAAGCCTACCTTTATTTCTATCTCCAATTTTACACTTCAGGGAATAATATGTCGGTGCTGAGTTTAACATCGTTTAGCAAATCTAAAACAGATACAAAATTCCCTGACGTATCCTTACCGTTATAATTTTTTTCATAAAAGTTCCCCCTTAAATTAATTATACAGCATACGTTTTGTTAATTCAATATGCAATTAAAAATTTTTTTATATAACTAAAAATTAATTAAAAAATACGCCGTGCGGCTTGAAGCCGCACGGCGTGTATTTTATTGATTTAGTTTTCTTCGGTCGGCGTTTTCTTCTGATTGGCGTAAACGGATAGGCGTTTTACCAGATTTTTCGAGGAAAGCACTGCTACGCCGACGGCGATTACTATTGCTATATCCACGAATACGTAGCTGTTGTACGCGGTGCTGTATGCCCAGAGGTTTTGCCCGCCTGCGTCCGCGCCGAACGCGAACACTCCCGAAAAGACGTGCGCGGCAAATCTCAGCGTTCCCGCAACAACCGCGCCGAGTGCGAATTTTACCTGCGGCAGTTTTTCAAGCTTGGCTATCTTGTTGAACGCGCCCGCAAGTCCCGCCGCCGCAAACGCGACGGGGTAGTCCAAAAGAAATTGCGCGGGGTGGATAAGATAGGGGTTCTGCATGGCTTGCAGCGCGCCGTAGATACTTCCTACGAACACGCCCTTTTTGGGTCCGTAGACAAATGCGAACAGCATTACGGGCAGCAGCGACGCAAGCGTTACCGAGCCGCCCTGCGGCATAGAAAACATCTTTATGTACGACAGCGCGAACGACAGCGCTATACATATTCCCGCAAGCGCGATACAGCGGCTGCCGAAGCGGGATTTGTTTTTAAGGTCGGAAACTACCGCAGCGCCGACAATAAGGACAATCAGTCCGCCCGCGGTCAGATAAAGCGCAAGCTGGTCAATCTTCTCGCCGTACCAGCCGTCGCCCGAAACCGTCTGCGTAAAGTAGACTATCAGGCACGCCACCGTTGCGATAAACGCCGCTCCGATACATGAAAGCGAGGTTATCAGCGTAATTTTATACGCCTTGGGTGAAAAGAAGCGGGAAAGGTACGCAGCGGTTATTCCCACTACGATTGTTCCGCCGAGTACGAGCGGAGGGGCTAATTCCAGAAGTCCGTTCTCTCTCTGCGCGTAGCCCTTTTCGGCTATCTTTGCAAAGCCGATTGAAACCATCGTCAGTATTACCGTAACCGCAAAGGTAATTGCGCAGGTTGCGGCTACCTTAAAAAACGAGGGGAAAGCTTCGGGCTTTTTTAATCTTACGAAAATTCCCACGGCTATAAGCACGGCGGCAAGCGCAATAGCGGCGTACAGGAATACCGACGAAAGCAAATCCGCTGCGTATTCCGTCCACACGTCCTCGTAGAGGTAGCCCTCGTCGGTTTCCGTCAGATACGACGATAAAAGTGAAAAGTGAAACAAAATGCCTCCTTCTACCGCCGAAAAAATAAAAGACACTCCTATAAAAAGGAATGCCGAAAAAATCTCTTTGCCTATCGCTCAACAATTACGTTGCCGATTCAAAGGGTATAATCTCAGCTCAACCGTTCCGTTTTAACTTACTCACCGCATATATACTTCGCATTACGGCGTCAAGTTTGCGTTTTGTTTTGGTCGTGTACTTCGGTGTACACTTCCTGCAACAAATCCGCGCTTTCCTTGTACTGCTTGCATCTCTGTGGTGGAGGTTAACGGCAAAATAGGTTTTGCACCCCCGACGGTATTAAATTTTATTGAATATATTATAATATACGATGCGCACGCTGTCAATAAATTACTTAAACAAATAGTTGATTTTTAAAGTTCCAAGTGTTAAAATTTAGTTGTGAAAAATTTCATTTCCGGAGGGTGATAAATGAGAAATAAATTGTTATTGGTATGCGCCGTGCTTGGCACTGCCGGTGCGGCGGTGGGTTTAACCGCTTGCTTCGGCGGGGAGACCGGGGGAGGGCATACTCACGTTTATAACAGAGATATAGCCGAAGAAAATTATCTGGCAGCACCGGCGAGCTGTACCGACAGAGCGCAGTATTACTATTCCTGCGAGTGCGGCGAAGCCGGCACGGATGTTTTCGAATACGGCGATTACGGCGCTCATTCTTACGGGGCTTATACTGCCGATAATAACGCAACCTGTGTGGATAACGGCACGGAAACCGCAGTTTGTTCCGTTTGTAACGACAGGGACGTGCGCGTGATACCGAATACGGCAACGGGCGTACATAACTTTGTAAACTATATCTATAATGATGACGCGACATGCGTAAAAAACGGCACGAAAACCGGAAGCTGTCAGCATTGCGACGCAACCGATACGGTTGAGGCGGAGAATACCGCAACGGGTATACATACTTTCGGCGAGTGGGTTGCGGACGGCAACGCAACCTGTATTGAAAACGGTACGGAAACCGCTAAATGTCAGCATTGCGAAGCGACCGATACCCGTGAAAAAGCGGACGGCAGACTGTTCCATAAATATGAAAACGGTCAGTGTACGGTATGCGGTTCAAGGCGCACCGAAGGGCTGGAATATACGTATCATACACGCGGCTATTATGTCGTAACGGGTATAGGCACTGCAAAGGACGAGGATATTTTTATCCCCGACGAGTACAATAACAAGCCCGTCAAAAGCATAAAAGGCAATGCGTTTGCAGGCTGCAAGTTCATTAAGTCCGTTACCGTAAGCGACGGGATAACGGAAATCGGCAACGGCGCGTTCTATAACTGCCCTTTGCTTGGCAGTCTGACGCTCGGCAAAGGATTTACCGATAACGGCGGCTATATCGTCAACAGCCGTACAAAGTTAAAAGAAATCAGATATAACGGCGATTTGCAGGGTTGGTGCGCAATACGGGGCACCGGCTTTGACGTGCAGAATTGTAAGCTTTATATCGGCGGAGAGCGTGTGATGGGCGACGTGGTTGTTCCCGACGGCGTGAAAAGCGTCGTTGATTATGCGTTTGCGTACGAGGGAATTACAAGCCTGACAATTCCTCAAAGCGTTACAAAAATAGGACTCGGCATTGTTTCGGGGACTGACGACGTGGCAGTGTATTACGGCGGCACACTGAGTCAATGGTGTGAATTGGATAATTCCGGAGTGGTAAAGAACGGCTTCTATTCGCTGTATATCGGCGGAGAGATGGTAAAGGGCGACGTGGTTGTTCCCGAAGGAGTTACAAAGATAGGCAGCCACGCTTTCAGCTATATTGACGGAATTGTCAGTGTTGCGCTCCCTCAAAGTCTGAAAACAATAGGGCGCGCGGCTTTTAGCAGCTGTTATGCGCTTGAAAGAATAACTATCCCCGACGGTGTGACGGTCATCGAAGAAAGTGCGTTTAAAAGTTGCAGCTCGCTTACAAGCATAACCCTCCCCGACGGCATAACGGTTATCGGAGAATATTTGTTTAACGGATGTAGTTCGCTTACTGACTTTATTATTCCCGAAAGCGTAACTAAAATAAGTCAATATGCGTTTGCAAGCTGCAGCTCGCTTACAAGTATAACCATTCCCGACAGTGTGACGATTATCGGAAACGACGCTTTTAAGTATTGTCGCGCGCTTACTGTATATTGTGACGCCGCAAGCAAGCCCGAAAGCTGGGGCGCAAATTGGAACGGCGGATGCATTGTGGTATGGAACGGCACGCAAAACGACGAGGACGAAAACGGTTGTAAATATACGGCGGTTGACGGTGTTAAATTCGAGCTTAAAGACGGCGCGGCTACCGTGATAAGCTGTGCAGACAATGCAACGCAAGTGGTTATTCCTTCGGTAGTGACCTATAAAGACGCGGAATATCCCGTTACGGGCATTAAAGCCAAAGCGTTCAACGGTTGCGACAGGCTTGTAAGTTTGCTTATTCCCGAAAGCGTAACCAACGTCGGTGAAAAAATTTTAAATAACAACGAGTTAACGGTGTATTGCGAAGCGGCAAGCAAGCCCGAAGGCTGGCACGATAAGTGGGACTACCTTATCGGCGAAGGCTTCCCCGTAGTCTGGAACTGCAAACAAAACGACAAGGATGACAATGGTCTTGCGTATACGGTGGTCGACGGAATAAGGTATTCGCTGGCGTCAGGCGTTGCCGAGGTTTTGGAGCAGAATGATTACGTTGGCGGAAATATTATAATTCCGGCAAAGATAACCTATAAAGGTGAGGAATACGTTGTTTCTGAAATTTCAAGCATGGCGTTCAACGGTTGCGACAGTCTTAAAAGTATAACAATTCCCGAAAGCGTGACCGAAATCGACGCAGGCGCATTCGGCGATTGCAGCAAACTTGAAAATATTTTCGTAAACGAAAACAACACGGCATATAAAAGTGTAGACGGAATCTTATACAGTAAAGACGGAAAGACGTTAGTAAGATTCCCTATAAACAAAAAAATAATCTCGTTTACGGTTCCCGACGGAGTGACGACTATCGACATAAGTGCGTTTAACCGCAGCATTTGGCTTAAAACCGTAACTCTTCCCGAAACCGTGACGGCTATCAACGATTATGCGTTCTACATGTGCCGTGCGCTTAAAAAAGTAAATATCCCCGACGGAGTGAAGAGCATAAGCGACAACGCGTTCGGTTCTTGCAGTGCGCTTGAAAGTATAACTATCCCCGTAAGCGTGACAAGTATCGGTTTTCATGCGTTCATGAACAGCTCTGCACTCACTTCGATTAATTTCGAGGGAACAAAGGCGCAGTGGACGGCAATAAGCAAAGGCGAAAGCTGGGATAAAGATACCGGTGAATATACGATTCACTGTACCGACGGCGATATTGCGAAAAGTTAAATTGCGGAATAGTAAAAAGACGGCTTTTGCCGTCTTTTTTCTTTGCATACACAAATGAAATACCCCTCCGCGCAACCGCACGGAGGGAATTTATTTACAAATTATTAAGTTTTACGAAATCATGTCCGTTATCGGCGCACAAATGCGTAACTGGTTAAAAACCTTGCAGCTTTCTTTTGCGCAACTTAAAAGCTGCTTAAACTATACCGTTTTCGGGGTCAGATTTCAACCTCTGAAAAGTACATCGGAGTTTACCTTCCTTTTCCTTCTATTACGTGAGCAAAGTAAATCATTTTACTTACCTCCTGCAATATGCTATCCGTAGTATTTCCTATTGCGGCTTAACGCCGCCAAAAATGCCTTGACCCGCTTTCGCGGCTACTTATATTTCATAATAGCTTACTCCCCTTATTAATGTCGGTACCTAACATTTTCTGTAAGTTATTTTCCTTTTGTACCTTAATTATAGCACGGTTTTTCCGTTTGTCAATAGGGTTTTTAAAAAAATTTGAAATTACTTAACTTTTTTATTTTATTGGTATATAATGCATTAGTTATAAAAATTTTACGGGAGATAATTTATGGTCGAAGGAGTATTTCATATTGACAGCGGACTGGGGTTTGCAATTATACTTGCAATAATACTTTTATTTACAAAAGTATTGGGTCTTGTTTTCAGGAGGATAGGACTTCCTCAGGTTTTGGGATACATAATAGCGGGCATAATAATAGGCCCCGCTATATTCGGCGAGCTTTGAGGATTTTCGCTTATCGGACTCAACAAGGCGAACGGCACCGCAAGCTATAAGGCGCTGTTTCTGCTTAACGGTACGGGAGAGGACGGCGTGTTCTCGATGGGTACGGACGGACTTGCTATATTCTCGAAAATCGGCGTTCTGTTGTTAATGTTCTCTACCGGGCTTGAAACCAACTTGCAAGAGCTTAAAAAGACGGGGCTTGCCGCAACGCTTATCGCGTGCGCGGGAGTAGCAGTGCCCATGGTGCTCGGCGTGCTTATTTCTTTGCCGTTTGCAAATCTCGGACTGGGTACCGAGAATATTTACAACTGTATTTTTATCGGCGCAATTCTTACGGCTACGTCGGTTGCCATAACGGTTTCGGTTTTAAAAGAGCTTGGCAAAATAAGCTCGAAGCTCGGCACGACGATAGTGTCTGCAGCTATTATCGACGACATTATAGGCATAGTCGTGTTGTCCGTGGTTACGGGAATTGCAAAGGCGGGCGATGCGGGCGATTTAACGGGCTTCGCCTGGTTCAAGGCGCAATGGTGGGGCACGGTTATAATGATAATCGCGTTCTTCGTTGTGGCTATAGGTATCGGCTTCGGCGTTGCGTATCTCTTCAAATGGATGGATAAAAAGTGGCCCTCGACTCACCGTATTCCCATTTTCTCGCTTGTTGCCTGCTTCTTTTATTCGTGGCTTGCCGAAGAGGTTTTCGGCGTTGCGGACATTACCGGTGCATTTCTTGCGGGCGTCGTTCTTTCCACGTCGCACAGGGCAAGCGAATATACGGACAAGAAAATCGAAGTTAACGCCTACACAATGTTCGGGCCGGTGTTCTTTGCTAATATAGGTATAAGCAATATTTCTTTCCTCGGTCTTAACGGAATGATTTTCTTGTTTGCGTTCCTTGCGGTATTAATGGGACTTATAGGAAAAATCGTCGGCTGCGGCGCGGTTGCAAAGGGCTTTAAATACGGTTGGCGCGAAAGCGGAATTGCAGGCGTCGGAATGATGGCGCGGGGCGAGGTTGCTCTGATAGTGACGGCCACCGCACTCGACGCGGGGCTGCCCGAGCCGTTTATGATTATGACGGTTCTTCTCATACTGGTATCGTCCGTACTCACGCCAATACTTTTAAAGGTATTGTACTCCAAGGAAAAGCCCGACGCGGATAACGCTTCCGACGGGGGCAATCCTCACGAGGAAATTACCGAAGCGACTGTTTCGGAAAGCAATTAAAAAAACGCTTGGCTGTTTTGACAGCCAAGCGTTTTTTTTAATGTGATAAAATCCAGTTTTTTACGTCCTCGCGATTTATCGGTATAATATTTTCGCAAGCGTATTTAGAGGATTGTCCGCCGTAGGTGTACACAAAATATTTACCGTCGCTCGTTATATATAAGGTCTCTTCATAGCCGCAAGGGTCGCCGGGAACACCGTAGGTGAATTTTTTATCGACCGTTGAACTCAGGGTATCGTAAACAACCCCGTCGATTTCCTTTTGCATAAATTCACACTCCCTGTACAGTTTTGATAACTGCTTTTGAATTTTATCACAATTCCGCAGCGCAAGTCAAACCGAATTGCTTTTGCCCGCACCCGCATATAATTTATGTTAATAAATAAATATTAATGTTATAACGCATAAAAAATTAACGCAACAAGTCAAGTGAAATTACTTGACAAAACCGCAACTTACGGCTATAATTTAAAGAGTAAATGGATAAGCTTTCTTTTATCGGGCTTTGGGACGCCTATTCGGGGCTGCTTACCGAAACCCAGCAGGAAATTACTAATTTGTATTTCAACCTCGATTTGACGGTTTCTGAAATCGCAAAGGAAAAGGGGATAAGCCGACAGGCGGTGTCCGAATGTCTTAAAGGCTGCAAGGCGCAGCTTGAAGAATACGAGGACAAGCTTCGCCTTTTCGGGCGTATTCGTAAGGCCGGCGACGGAATTGCGGACGCGGCAAAGTGGGCGGATTCGTTCGCCGAAGCCCATCCCGAGCACGCCGCCGAGGTGTGCGAGCTTAAAAAAATACTTCAAAGAGGTTAGTTATGGGCGCGTTTTCTTCGCTATCCGAAAGATTAAATCATATTTTCTCTAAGCTTACGAAGCGCGGAAAGCTGACCGAGTTAGAGATTAAAACAGCAATGCGTGAGGTTCGCGTCGCGCTTTTGGAAGCCGACGTCAACGTAAAGGTTGCAAAGCAGTTCTGCTCCGACGTGTCCGAAAAGGCGGTCGGTCAGGAAATTCTAAAAAGCCTTAACCCTGCGCAGCAGGTCATAAAAATAGTCAATGACGAGCTTATCGCGCTGATGGGCTCGTCCAACCAAAAGCTCAACGTATCGCCCAAGCCGCCCACGGTCATAATGATGTGCGGACTTCAGGGCGCGGGTAAAACCACGCTTTGCGGTAAGCTTGCAGTCAACCTTAAAAAGAACGGTAAAAAGCCGCTACTCGTCGCGTGCGATATTTACCGTCCCGCGGCGATAAATCAGCTTAAAGTAGTCGGCAAAAACGCTGGCGCGGAGGTTTTCGAAAAGGGAACGCAGAGCCCCGTAAAAACCGCGCAGCAAGCGGTCGAGCACGCTAAGTCGATGGGTTACGATACCGTAATAATAGATACGGCGGGCCGCCTCGAAATCGACGAGGCGCTGATGCAGGAGCTTGAAAATATCAAAAAGGGCGTCGACGTGTCGGAAATTTTACTGACTGTCGACAGCATGATGGGACAGGTTGCGGTAAACGTGGCGAAGACCTTTAACGAGAGGTTGGAGGTTACGGGCGTAATCTTAACCAAGCTCGACGGCGATACCCGCGGCGGCGCGTGCCTTTCTATAAAGGCGGTAACGGGCAAGCCGATAAAGTTCGTCGGCGTGGGCGAAAAGCTGACCGATTTAGAGCCCTTCTATCCCGACAGAATGGCTTCGCGTATACTCGGTATGGGCGACGTTCTGACGCTTATAGAAAAGGCGCAGGAGGCGGTTTCCGAAGAGCAGGCGAAGGCGTTGCAGAAAAAGATGTTCGAAAACACCTTTACTTTGGAGGACTACCTCGTCCAGTTCGAGAGCATGAAAAAGATGGGCGGCGCGCAGGCGATACTCGCAATGATGCCCGGCGTAGGCGGCAAGGTCAAAGCCGAGGATATTGACGAGGACAAAATAGAGCGCACCAAGGCGATTATTCTTTCGATGACCAAGCGCGAACGCGCCGAGCCTGCGATAATAAACTCGTCGCGCAAAAAGCGCATAGCTTTGGGCAGCGGAACGAGCGTGCAGGAAATCAACCAGCTTTTAAAGCAGTTCGAGCAGACCAAGCAGGTTATGAAGCAGCTAAAAGGCGGAAAAAGAAGATTGCCGTTCTAAACTGCTTCAAGAAAAGTATAACACGAAATATCAATAACAAATAAATTTTTTATATATAGGAGAAAACAAAAATGGCAGTAAAAATGAGACTTACGAGAATGGGCGACAAGAAATCCCCTTTCTACAGAGTAGTGGTAATCGATTCGAGAAAGGCTCAGTCGGGCGAATATATCGACAAAATCGGCTACGTTGACCCCCTTAAAACCCCCGCCGAAATCAACATCGACGTAGAAAAGGCAAAGGCGTGGCTTGCAAAGGGTGTACAGCCCACCGAAACAGTAAAAAGCTATCTTGTAAAGGTCGGCGCAATGGAACAGCCCAAAAAGCTTTCCGCACCTAAGACCAACGACAAAAAGAAGAAGGACTAATCTAAAAGCCGTATATACTGCGCATTACAGTGGCAACCTTGCGCACCGCTACGGGTCATTTACAGTTCAGTAAATTCCCTTTGCGGTTTGCGCGGTTTTCTTGTACTGCTTGTATCTGCGACTTTTAAAAGCATAGCATAGCGGCGTTGCGCTGCGGCAACCTTCGGGCGCGTACTTCATTGTACACTTCCTCGGTTTCCCTCGTGTGCCTTGCTCTGCTTGCATCTGCAAAGTTTAAAAAGCTTTTAATAAGTTTTAAAAGGGGTATACTGTATGTTAGACTTAATAAAATACGTTGTCAATACCTTTGCCGAGAAAAAGGACGAGGTCGAGTATAAAGTAGAGGAAAAAGACAACGCTATCGAAGTGACTGTCCTGCTCGACGATTCCGATATGGGCAAGGTCATCGGCAAGCAGGGCAAAATCGCCAAGGCGCTGAGAACGCTCGTCAAGAGCGCGACCCCCCGCGAAAGCAAGCGCTACTCAATCGAGATAAAAGAAAAGAGCGCAGAATAATAAGCTTATATTGCGGGCTCTATTGCTTTTGGTAATTGTATGAACGACAGAATAACTGTAGCAATAATTTTAAAGCCGCAGGGCATACGCGGCGAGGTCAAGGTCAAGGCAATGACCGACTCCGCCGAAAGTCTTACGGAATTTAAAAACGTACTTATAGACGGAGTAGCTTACTCCGTCTTATCCGTACGCGCGCAGGGCGAGTTTGCGTATTTCGGACTTAAAGGCATAGCCGACAGAAACGCCGCCGAAACGCTGCGCGGTAAGAGCATCGAGGTTTCGCGCGCGGATATGCCCGAGCTTCCCGAAGGTCGGTACTATATCGGCGACTTAATCGGCTGCACGGTAGTAACCGAGCGCGGCGATATTTTGGGCGAGGTAGAGGACGTAACTCCCGCGAGAACGGACGTTTTCACGATAGTCGGCGACGGCAAAAAAATCACCTTTGCCGCGGCGGAGGGCGTAATTTCCGACGTCGATACGCGTGCTAAAAAAATAACCGTAAACGCAAAACGGTTCAGGGAAGTTTCGCTTTGAAAATTACCGTACTTACGCTGTTTCCCGAAATGTTTGCGCCGCTTGAAGGCAGCATAATAGGCAGGGCGCAGGGCAGCGGAAAACTTCAGATAGAGATTGTCAATATCCGCGACTACGCAGATAACAAGCACTTTAAATGCGACGATTATCCGTTCGGCGGCGGCGCGGGAATGGTTATGATGCCGCAGCCGATAGGCGCGGCTATCAACGCCGTAGACCCCGAGCATCTCGCGCGGAGGATTTATCTTTCGCCCAAGGGCGAGACCTTTAAGCAGGACAAGGTTTTTGCACTGCTCGATTACGGGCATATAGTGCTGCTTTGCGGTCACTACGAGGGCGTTGACCAACGCGTAATAGACCTGTATATCGACGAAGAAATTTCCATAGGCGACTACGTTCTGACGGGCGGCGAGCTGCCCGCCATGGTCGTCTGCGACGCCGTCGCGCGGTACGTGGACGGGGTTATTTCCACGCAGTCGTTAGTCGACGAGACGTTCGGCGAAAACGGGCTGGAATATCCGCAGTACACCCGCCCCGCGGTATACGAGGGAGTTGCGGTGCCCGAGGTGCTGCTTTCGGGCAACCATGCGGAAATAGACAGGTGGCGCAGAGCGCAGAGCGAGAGATTGACTAAAGAGAAGCGCCCGGACCTTTTAAAGGGGGATTAATATGCTGCAGGAACGCAATTTTGATTACCGTAAAAGGGAAGCAAAGAAAAAGGTTCTTGATTTGTTCGGTTGTGTTGTGTTTTTATTAGTAATAATTTCAGCCGTCGTTTTAGTTGCGTTATTTGCGATTGAAGATGAAAAACAGCAGCTTTCGTGTCTGTGTGCGGTAGTGCCTTTTTTAGCTTTGATTTGTGTCGGATTTTTTATCGGCTTAATTTATATGCTGCGCCTTTATAACGCAATCAGAAAAGCAGACGTTACGCAGACAGAAGAGATTGAAATAGATTGTAAAAAAGTTGCATTTATTTCATATCCGATAAGCAGATTTTCCTGGAATATTACTGGTGTAATTTTGTGTGACGATTGCGGGCGTAAGTATATAAGCTTTTTTTCACGTAATTATGATTACTCGGACAAAAAGCAATTAAAGTCAAAGCTTACGCAAAAAATGACTTTGCAAAAATACGGCAATTCTCAAGTCGCATTCGGTGTGGAGAAATATTTATAAATGAAGAGAATACAGTGGTTTCCCGGTCACATGACCAAGGCGCTGCGAATGATGGAAAATGAAGTTTCGCTCGCAGACGGCATAATTTACGTTTTGGACGCGCGTTGCCCCGCGGCGTCGTTTAATCCTAAGCTGAGGGGCATTGCGGGCTCAAAGCCCGTTTTGTATATTCTCAACAAGTCGGATTTGGCTGACGAGCGTGCGGACAATCTTGCAAGGCTTATCCCCAATTCCGTAAAGGTAAACGCAGCGGTGGCAAGCTCGCGCAAGGATATTATAGGGGCAATTAACGGGCTCGTTGCCGAAAAGCGTGAGCGAAATCTTGCAAAGGGTTATTCCAAGACTTACCGTTTTCTTGTGGTTGGCGTGCCGAATACGGGCAAGAGTACGGTTATAAATCTGCTGGCCGGTTCGAAGCGCACCGTCACGGGAAACAAAGCGGGGGTTACGCGCGGTAAGCAGTGGATACGGCTTGACGGGTTCGAGCTTATGGATACTCCCGGTACCATGCCGCCCGCGTGCGAGGACCAGTCGCTTGCGCTGCACCTTGCATACGTTGGCAGCATAAACGACGATATACTCGATTTAGACGATATAGCGCTCGAGCTTTTGGGCGAGCTTTACGAAAAATATCCTAAGCGCCTTGAAGAGCGGTACGGAATTACGGGCGGAAGCAAGCTTGAAATGCTGGAAAGCGTGTGCGCTAAGCGCGGCTTTATTATGCGCGGCGGCGAGTACGATTTCGAACGCGGTATCCGCGCGGTAATAGACGATTTCAGAAAGGGCAGACTGGGGAGAATAACGCTGGATACGCCCGAAGCGGTAAGGTCGGTATATGGACAAGCTTAAATACGAAAGAGAACTTGTTGACAAGGGATACAGATATATTTGCGGCGTTGACGAGGTGGGGCGCGGACCCCTTGCGGGCCCCGTCGTATGCGCGGCGGTGATTATGCCCCTCGACGATATAATAGAAGGCGTGGACGACAGCAAAAAGCTGACCGCGAAAAAGCGCGCATCTGTTGCGGAATTAATATCCCGAAAGGCGGTTGCGTGCAATATATGCCGCGTCGAACCCGAAGTTATAGACGAAATAAACATCTTAGAGGCAACGCGGCTTTGTATGAAAAACGCGGTAGAGGGACTTGCGGTTAAGCCCGATTACGTTCTGACCGACGGCAATATGACGCTGGATATTTCAATTCCGCAGCTTAGCCTCGTCAAGGGCGACGCGCTGAGCTATACGATAGGCGCGGCGTCTGTTGCGGCAAAGGTTTACAGGGACGCGCTTATGCGCGGATACGCCGAAGAATATCCCTTTTACGGTTTCGAAAAGAATATGGGCTACGGTACGGCGGTACATATCGCTGCGATAAAACAGCACGGGCTCTGCGCGGTTCACCGCAGAAGCTTTACGAAAAAATGGCAGTGAAGGGGCACAATAAGCTTCTGGGCGCGCGAGGCGAAAATCGCGCGGCGCGCTACCTCAGGCGCGAGGGCTATAAGATACTCGAAAGAGGGTATAAAAGTCCGTTCGGTGAAGTGGATATAATCGCGCGCAAAGCGGACGCGGTCGCGTTTGTCGAGGTAAAGACGAGGCTTACGGACGGCTACGGCGCGCCGAACGAAGCGGTCGACGCACGACGCAGGGCAAGGTATATAAAGGCTGCCGAATACTACTTCGGCGGCAGGGTTATCGACGTTACGGTGCGTTTTGATATAATAGAAATTTTCCGCGGCGAAATCAACCATATAGAAAACGCTTTCGGCGCGTAAATATAGTTTTGTGAAAATTGCGACACACCCCCTAAAAAGAGTTGCAAAATAATATATTATTTGGTAAGATAATTTTGTTTTCGGGCAGTCCTCTGCGCTTTGCGCAAGAATGCCGAGTTTAAATGGAGGTAAAATTTTATGAAAGGCTTAGTGGAAGCTATCGAAAAAGAAGGAATGAAAAGCGAGGTTCCCGCGTTTAACGTAGGCGATACCGTAAAGGTCGGCTTCAAGGTTATCGAGGGTACGAAAGAGAGAATCCAGAATTTCGAAGGCGTGGTAATCGCCAAAAAGCACGGCGGAATCAGGGAAAGCTTCACCGTAAGAAGGTTGTCCTTCGGCGTCGGTGTTGAAAGAACGTTCCCCCTGCACTCGCCCAAGATTGCGTCTATCACCGTAGTGAGAAAGGGCAAGGTTAGAAGAGCTAAACTCTACTACCTGCGCGGACTTACCGGTAAGGCTGCGAAAATCGCGGAAGTTAAATAATAAAAAAAAGCTCTTACTGCGCAAAGCGGTAAGAGCTTTTTTAGAGGTTGAAAAATGTTATCTAAAATTACTAGCTTTGCGCTCGACGGGCTTGACGGCGTTCCCGTAGAGGTGGAAACGGACATCAACAAGGGTATGGTTTCATACGACTTGGTCGGGCTGCCCGACGCTGCCGTAAAGGAAAGCAAAGAGCGCGTGCGCTCGGCAATCAAGAACAGCGGTTTCGTCTTTCCCGTAAATAAAATAACGGTAAATCTTGCGCCCGCCGATTTAAAAAAGGCGGGCTCGCATTACGATTTGCCGCTTGCGGTAAGCATACTCGTCGCAAGCGACCAGCTTGCCGCAACCGACTTCGTGCTTTTGGGCGAGCTTGCGCTTGACGGCGCGCTTCGTCCCGTCAAGGGTATGCTTCCGCTGCTTATATCGGCGCGGGACAGGGGCTGCAAAAAGTTTATAATACCCGCGGACAACGCAAGCGAAGCGGGATATATTTCGGGCGTTACGGTTTACGCGTTGCCGTCGTTGAAGGCGGTTACAGAGCTTATTTCCGGCGTTAAGGAGTTCGAGCCGGTTGTGTTAAAGCGCTATATCGCAAAGCGCGCTTACGGCAGCGATATGTCGCTGGTGCGGGGGCAGAGGGTCGCAAAGAGGGCACTTGAAATAGCCGTTGCGGGCGGGCACAATATTCTGCTTGCGGGGTCTCCCGGTTCGGGCAAGACTATGCTTGCGCGGTGCGTTCCGACGATTATGCCCGACATGACCTTCGAGGAAGCGCTCGAGGTCACTAAAATTCATTCGGTTGCGGGCGAGGTCGGAGGCGACGGCATAGTCGCGCAGCGACCGTTCAGAACGCCGCATCACACCGCCTCCACGGTATCGCTTTGCGGCGGCGGAAGCGGGCACGTATCCCCCGGCGAAATATCCAAGGCGCACAAGGGCGTGCTGTATCTCGACGAGCTGCCCGAATATAGCCGCGCCACTCTCGAAGCGCTGCGTCAGCCGCTCGAGGACAGGGTAATCACCGTCACGCGCGCGGCGGGGGCGGTAGCTTTCCCCGCTGATTTTATTCTTTGCGCAAGCATGAACCCGTGTCCGTGCGGAAACTACGGGTCGGCATATCTCGAATGTACCTGCACTCCGTCGCAGATACAGAGATACAGAAGCAGGGTATCTGGCCCGCTGCTCGACAGGATAGATTTGCAGGTCGAGGTGGACGGCGTTAAATACGACGAGCTTTCGTCCGACGGCGCGGAGGAGTGCAGCGCGGCAGTCAAAGAGAGGGTCGAGCGCGCAAGGGAAATTCAGCGTAAACGCTGCGGCTCGGTCAACGCGCTTATGGACGAAAGGCAGATTAAAAGGTATTGTCGCCTTTCCGCCGAGTGCGAGGCGATACTTAAAACGGCTTTTGAAAGTCTGCGTCTTTCGGCGCGCGCCCGCTCGCGCATAATAAAGGTCGCGCGCACCGTTGCGGATTTGGGCGGGTGCGAAAATATTGCGCCCGAGCATATACTCGAGGCGGTGTCTTACAGGGCAATGGATACGAAATGAGTTATACGCATACGGAAGAAAACCTTATTATCCTTTCGGCGATAGAGGAAACGGACGCCCGAATGCTGTCGCGCGCCGTTTGTGAAAAAACCGAGGATAAACTCGATTTTCTGATTAAAACGCTTCCGCGGGGCGTATATAATATTGTAAAGCAAAAATTTTACGATAAGCATTTCCGCGCTCTGGTTCTGGAAAATCTTCAATCAAAGGGTATAGACTGTGTAACGTATTATTCGCCGTCGTATCCCGAGGCGTTGAAGCATATAGACCAACCGCCTGCAGTTCTCTATTGCAAGGGGAATTGCGGACTTTTAAAGGGTCCGTGTTTTTCGGTGGTCGGGTCAAGGACTACCCGTGTGCCGGAGCTTGCCGCGTGCAGAAAGATAAGCGCCGAGCTTACGGAAGCGTTTGCAGTGGTCACCGGTATGGCTCAGGGCGCGGACGCCGCCGCGGCGGTGGGAGCGCTTGAATCGGGTAAAATTATTTCGGTGCTTGCAAACGGATTCGATTATTTTTATCCCGCATGCAACCGCGGACTAATCTGCTCGGTTGCGGAAAAGGGCTTGCTCGTCAGCGAATACCCGCCGCATATCCCGCCTTCAAAATACAATTTCCCGTGGCGCAACCGCATTATTGCGGGGCTGTCGCGCGGCACGCTGGTTGTTTCCGCAGCCCAGAAAAGCGGCGCGCTTATCACCGCGGATTACGCGCTCGACTACGGCAGAGAGGTGTTCGCCTTTCCGTACGGCGTCGGCGTGGCTTCGGGCGCGGGCTGCAATAAGCTTATAAAAGAAGGCGCGCACCTTACCGATAATATACTTGACATTTTCGAAGTTTTTGGGTTAGACTTAAAAAAGCCGAAAAATACCGTTACGCTTACCGAAGAGGAAAAAGCGGTGCTCGGGCAGATTAAGGTTTTAGGCGAAGCTTTTCTGCCCGTAATAGCGGAAAATCTTAACACGTTTACTTATAAATTATTGCCCGTCGTGGCTATGCTCGAAATCAAGGGATTGATAGTAAAGCTGGGCGGGAACAGATATTGCGCACTATAATCAAAGGAAAGAGTTATGGATTTAATTATCGTTGAGTCGCCCTCGAAGGCGAAGACAATTTCAAAGTATTTAAAGGGCAAGTTCAAGGTCGACGCCTCGGGCGGGCACGTCCGCGATTTGCCCGAAAAGACGTTGGGCGTAAAGATAACCGCCAACTTCGAGCCGAAGTATGAAATTACGCCGAGTAAAAAAGAGGTTATAAAACGCCTTACCGCCGAAGCCAAGAAGGCGGGTAAGGTCTATCTTGCAACCGACCCCGACCGTGAGGGCGAGGCGATTAGCTGGCATTTGCAGACGGTGCTCGGGCTTGACGAGAACGGCGAAAACAGGATAGAGTTCAACGAAATTTCGCCCGCGGCGGTGCAGAACGCGCTGACCCGTCCGCGCAAAATAAATTACAACCTCGTCGACGCGCAGCAGGCGCGCAGAGTGCTTGACAGGCTTGTGGGCTACAAGCTTTCGCCGCTTTTAAACAACCGCATACAGAGCGGGCTTTCGGCGGGCAGAGTTCAATCCGTCGCGCTCAGATTAATAGTGGACAGAGAGCGCGAAATTCAGGCTTTCGTGCCCGACGAGTACTGGACGTTTTCTGCAATGTTGCAGGACAGACAGACAAAGTATCAGCCGTTCAAGGCAACTTATCAGCTTAAAAAGAACGGCGAGAGCATAGGTAAAGAGCTTGCCGAGCAGGTCGAAGAAAAGGTAAAGAACGGCACCTTCAAGGTCACAAAGGTAAAAAAGGGCGTAACCAAACAGCACGCCCCCGCGCCGTTTACAACCTCGTCGCTTCAACAGGACGCTTCGAATAAGTTTTCGATGACCTCGCCCGAGATTATGCTCGTCGCGCAGCATCTGTACGAGGGTATGGACGTAGGCGGCGACCATATCGCGCTTATAACCTATATCAGAACGGACTCGGTTCGTGTTTCCAAGGAGGCGCAGGACAACGCGCTTGCGTTCATAACGCAGGAATACGGCGCGGAATACGTGCCCGCGAAGCCCAACCATTACGCTACCAAAAAGGGCGCGCAGGACGCGCACGAGGCTATAAGACCCATTAATCTTGCGGTCACGCCCGCAAGCGTAAAGGGGGCGCTCGATAAAAAACACTACAACGTATACAAGCTTATTTACGACAGGTTCGTCGCTTCGCAGATGGCGGAGGCTCAGTACAACACCATGCAGATTGAGTGCGAGTCGGCGGGCTATACCTTCAAGGCAAGCGGCAAGGCAATGCTGTTCGCAGGATATACCGCCGCCTATCAGGAGGTTGTAAAGGACGAGGAGGAAGACGTTTCGGCGCTGTTCCCGCCCGTTGAGGAGGGCGACGAGCTCAACCTCAATTCGCTTATTAAAGAACAGAAGTTTACCCGTCCCCCGCTTAGATATACCGACGCGTCGCTCGTCAAGGTAATGGAGGAAAAGGGAATAGGCAGACCGTCCACCTACGCTTCGATTATTTCGGTGCTGACGAAGCGCCGCTACGTAGAAAAGGACGGCAAATATATGGTGCCTACCGAGGTCGCGTATAAAATTACCGACATGCTTTTAAAGTATTTCACGGACATTATGGACGTCGGATTTACCGCCCGCATGGAGGACGATTTGGATAAAATCGAGGACGGCGGCTGCGACTGGCACAAGATAATAGCGGAATTTTATCCCTCGTTCGCAGAGAAGCTGAAAACGGCTTCGACCGACGGCGACGAAATGACCGACGTGCTTTGCGAGAAGTGCGGAAGCCCCATGATACGCAGGATAGGCAAATACGGCAAGTATCTCGCCTGCTCCAACTATCCCGCCTGCTCGAACATAGTCAGCGAGGCGGAGGTGGAAATTTCCGAGGTTCGCTGCCCCAAGTGCGGCGCGAATATGATTGTCAAAAGCGGCAAATTCGGCAAGTTCCTTGCCTGCCCCAATTATCCCGAATGTTCCTCTATATTGCCCGTCGACGCCAAGATAACCGAGGAAAAATGCCTCGATTGCGGCGGGGCAATGCTGCTTAAAAAGGGTAAGTACGGCGAGTTTTTAGAGTGCCTTAAATGCGGCGCAAAGCGTCCGCTGGGCGGAGAGAAAAACGAAAAGACCGAGGGCGTCTGCCCCGAGTGCGGAAAGCCCATGCGCCGCATGCGCTCGAAAACGGGCAAGATATATTACGGCTGTACGAGCTATCCCGAGTGTAAATTTTTAAGCTGGGACGCGCCTACTGGCGGCAAGTGTCCCGAGTGCGGAAAGTACCTCGTAAAGCGTAACGACAAAATCCGTTGCTCCAACAAAGACTGTAATCATACGGAAGAGTTGCCCGCAGATGAAAGTTAAAATAATAGGCGCGGGGCTTGCGGGGTGCGAGGCGGCGTATACTCTTGCGCAGCGCGGCGTGGAGGTAGAGCTGTACGACATAAAGCCCAAATCGTTTACGCCCGCCCATTCCGACGAAAACTTCGGCGAGTTGGTCTGTTCCAACTCGCTTAAAAGCAACGACGTTTACGGCAACGCCTGCGGACTTTTAAAAGAGGAAATGCGCATTTTAGGCTCGCTGACTATGGCTGCGGCGGAAGCTGCGCGCGTGCCTGCGGGCGGCGCGCTGGCGGTCGAAAGAAAGGCTTTCGCGGCATATATCACCGAGGCAATTAAAAACGATTCAAACGTAAAGGTAATCTGCGAAGAGGTCACCGCCGTCCCCGACGGCTGGTCTGTCGTCGCGACGGGGCCGCTTACCACGGACGCGCTGTCGCAAAATATTCAGGGGATATGCGGCGGCGGACTGCATTTTTACGACGCCTCAGCCCCCATAATTTCACGAGACAGTATCGATTTCGGTAAGTGCTTTTACGGCGACCGATACGGCAAGGGCGGCGACGATTACGTAAACTGTCCGCTTAACAAAGAGGAATACGAGCGGTTCGTTGCCGAGCTTGTTTCGGCGGAAAGAGTAATATTGCACGACTTCGAAAAGCGCGAAATATTCGAGGGCTGTATGCCCGTAGAGGTGCTTGCCTCGCGCGGGGTCGACAGCCTGCGCTTTGCTATGTTAAAGCCCGTCGGACTTACCGACGCGGACGGCAATAAGTTTTACGCCGTGTTGCAGCTAAGGAAGGAAAACGCCTCTGGCACGGCATACAATCTCGTCGGGTTTCAGACCAATTTAAAGTGGGGCGAACAGAAGAGGGTTTTCTCTATGATACCCGCGCTTGCAAACGCAGAGTTTTTGCGGTACGGCGTTATGCACCGCAACACCTTTATAAATTCGCCTACCTGTCTTAACGCGGATTTCTCGTTGAAGAGTAACGGCAAGGTTTTCTTTGCGGGACAGATTACGGGGGTAGAGGGGTACGTTGAATCGGCTGCAAGCGGAATTTTGGCGGCGCTCAACCTGTACGAAAAGCTTAACGGGCGCACGCCGAACATATTGGACGATACCTGCGTTTTAGGCGCGTTGTCGGCGCATATTGCGGGGGCAACGGAAAATTTTCAGCCAATGAACGCCAATTTCGGAATACTGCGCCCCGCGGAAAAACGCATACGCGACAAAAAGCAACGCTACGCATATTTAGCCGAACGAGCTTTGCAAACGGTAAAGCAATATAAGGAAAACCTGCAAACAATATGATAATGTTTCAACGCGCGCAAATAAGTTTAAATTAAAGTATAAGACATTTTTTAAAGAGGATTTTATAATGACGGAATTTCACGCAACTACTATATGCGGAGTAAAGAAGAACGGCAAAACCGCAATCGCGGGCGACGGTCAGGTGACCATGGGCGAGTCCGTTATTTTCAAAAACAGCGCCACCAAGGTGAGAAGAATATACGGCGGCAAGGTCATTCTCGGCTTTGCGGGCTCGGTTTCGGACGCGTTTTCGTTGAGCGAGAAATTCGAGGGTATGCTCAATAAATTTTCGGGCAACCTCATGCGTTCTGCGGTAGAGCTTGCCGAGCTCTGGCGTTCGGATAAAGCGGTAAGAAAGCTTGAAGCTTTAATGATAGTCGCAGATAAGGACACGCTTTTAATCGTGTCGGGTACGGGCGAGGTTATCGAGCCCGACGACGATATCGCGGCGATAGGCAGCGGCGGCAACTACGCTTTGGCGGCTGCGCGCGCGCTGTATCAGAACACCGACTACACTGCCGAAGAGATAGCGCAAAAGTCGCTTAAAATTGCAAGCGAGATTTGCGTATATACCAACGACAATATCAAAGTGGAGGTGATATAATGGATTACACGCCTAAGCAAACCGTTCACGAACTGAATAAATACATCATAGGTCAGGCGGAGGCTAAAAAGGCGGTTGCCATAGCCCTTCGCAACCGTTACAGAAGAAGCAGACTTTCGCCCGAATTGCAGGACGAAATAACCCCCAAAAACATTATTATGAAAGGGCCTACGGGCGTGGGTAAAACCGAAATCGCAAGGCGGCTTGCAAAGCTTGTCAAAGCCCCCTTTTTAAAGGTAGAGGCTACGAAATATACCGAGGTCGGCTACGTCGGCAGGGACGTCGAGTCGATGGTCCGCGATTTGGCTGAGTGCGCTATACGCCTCGTCAAAGAGGAAAAGACCGCCGAGGTCAGCTACCGCGCCGCGGCTACCGCCGAGCGCAGAATTGCAAAGGCGCTTGCCGAAATGAAAAAGGACGAACGCGGCGAGATGTCCAAAGAGATATTCGAGCAGAATCTCGTTGACGACATCCACGCCGGCAAGTATGACAATACCGTAATAGAAATCGAGGTCGAGGACGTACCCCGTCCGTTAGAGCTTTCGCCGGGCAGCGGTGCGGCTATTGATTTGGGCTCGATTTTCAGCGGTATGGGAATGCACAAAAAAAAGAAGCGCAAAATCTCCGTATTCGAGGCGAAGAACCTCATTATGTCGGAAGAGGCGGATAAGCTTATCGATAACGACGCCGTCAACGCCGAGGCAATCCGCCGCGCGGAAAACGACGGAATTATATTTATCGACGAAATAGATAAAATCGCAGGCAAGGGCAATCAGGGTGCGGACGTCTCGCGCGAGGGCGTTCAGCGCGACATATTGCCTATCGTAGAGGGCTGCACGGTAATGACGAAGTACGGACCCGTAAAGACCGATTACATTCTTTTTATCGCGGCGGGCGCGTTCCACGTTTCCAAGGTAGAGGATTTAATTCCCGAACTTCAAGGCAGATTCCCTATACAGGTAGAGCTGCAAAGCCTTACCAAGGACGACTTTATCAACATTTTGACGCAGCCGCAGAACGCCATTACCTCGCAGTACGCCGCGCTGCTTGCGGTCGACAATATCGATTTGCATTTTAACGCGGACGCGATTGAAAAGATTGCGGAAATAGCCGAGGACATCAACTCCACGAGCGAGGACATAGGCGCGCGCCGACTGCACACCGTTATGGAGCATCTTTTAGAGGATATTTCCTATAACGCTGGCGGCAACGACTATCCCGTTATTCCCGTAAATATCGACGCGAAGTACGTCGAAGAGCATCTTGAAAATATCGTCAAAAACAGAGACTTGAAGAGGTACGTTCTGTAAAGGAGGCGAGTATGAAATGGGTTTTTGCCGCGTTCGGAATAATAGCGTTTTTTGTGATAGTCGGATATGCAATCAGCGTAGCAAAACGTAAAAGTAACGTCACAAGCAAAACCGAAAAGCCGAACGGCGGAATAATGATAGAAACCGATAAAAAGCTTTTAATGGCGGCGTATGACGGCGACGCCGAGGCTCAGTTCAAGTTTGCCAAGGCTTGCAAATTCAAGGATAGCGGCAAGTATATATACTGGCTGGAAAAGGCTGCCGAACAGGGACACGAAGAAGCTATACGCACGCTTGCGGAAGAATACGACCACGGCAACAAAGTCACCGAACCTCCCATAAAAAAAGACAAAAAGAAAGCCGTTGAATATTTTACGCGGCTTGCCGAAAAGGGCGACGCCGAAGCAATGAAAAGCATATCGCTTATTTATTTCGTCGAGTACAAGGACGAGGACAAGGCGCGCGAATGGACGGAAAAAGCCGCGAACGCAGGCGATATAGAAAGTATGATAGAGCTTGGCGACAATTACCGTCTGCTTGCCGACGTCGAAGATTTCGACAAAGCCGAGTACTGGTACAAAAAGGCTGCGGATGCGGGCAGCGGCGAAGCAATGAAGGGGCTGGGCGACCTGTATTGTTACGACGAAAAACGGTTCGATTATTTTAAAGCGGAAAGCTGGTATAAGAAAGCCGTTGCTGTCGGCGACTATTTCGGTTACGTACGGCTCGGCGATATGTGCAAGGAAGGCAAAGGCTGCGCAAAGGACGCAGGTGCGGCGTTCGAATATTATAAAAAAGCCGCCGACAACGGCGACGTATACGGCAAAATAAAGATGGCCGAGGCATTCCTTGGCGGCGAAGGCGTCGGCAGGGACAAGCCGAAGGCGATAGAAATTTTAAATGCGGCAACCAAAGAGAGCAGCCTTGCCGTATACAGACTCGGACTCTGTTACTTCCAAGGCGACGGAGTGGAAAAGGATTACAAACAAGCTTTTAAGCTTTTCACCGAATGTCACGAGTTCGATGACGACGCGGCGTACAGGTTGGGTGAATGTTATTACAACGGCTACGGTGTGAAAGCCGATAAGGAAAAGGCGAAAGAGTACTGGCGCAAGTCGGCAAAGTTCGGCAATGAGGACGCGGCGGAATGTCTTAAACTTTATTTCGGCGAAAAGATTGAATGAGGATTTTATGATAAACATTGCAAAGGGAATGAAGGACGTGCTGCCTTCGCAGTCGCATAAGTGGCAGTACGTTGAAGAGACGGCGAGAGAGGTTGCGCACGACTTCGGGTTCAAGGAAATAAGAACGCCCGTGTTGGAGCATACCGAGCTTTTCCTTCGCGGCGTGGGCGATACCACCGACATAGTCAATAAGGAAATGTATACCTTTACGGATAAGGGCAACCGTTCGGTTACCCTGAAGCCCGAGGGAACGGCGGGCGTTGCTCGCTCGTTTGTGGAAAACGCAATGTCGAACGACGGACTTCCCGCAAAGATGTATTACTTCTCGCCGGCGTTCCGCTACGAGCGGCCGCAGGCGGGCAGGCTGAGAGAACACCACCAGTTCGGCGTAGAGCTTTACGGTTCTAAGGAGCCGCAGGCGGACGCCGAGGTCATAACCCTCGTCGACGTATTTTATAAAAGACTGGGTCTTAAAAACGTAAAGCTGCAGCTCAATTCTATAGGCTGCGCCGAGTGCAGAAAGGCTTATGCGCAAGCGTTGAAAGAATATTTCAGACCTCACCTTGCGGATATGTGCGCAGACTGCAATTCAAGGTTCGAAAAGAATCCTATGCGTATGCTCGACTGCAAGGAAGAGCGCTGCAAAAAGCTTACGGCGGGCGCCCCGAAAATATCGGATTACCTATGCGACGACTGCCGCGCACACTTTAACGAGGTGTGCTCGCTGCTTGAAGCAAGCGGGGTTGAGTTCGAGGTAAATCCGTCGGTAGTGCGCGGACTGGACTATTACGGCAGAACGGTCTTCGAGTTCGTTTCTAACGCCGCGGGTGCGCAGGGCACGGTATGCGGCGGAGGCAGGTACGATACGCTGCTTGAACAGATTGGCGAAAAGCCCGTTCCCGCAGTCGGGTTCGGCGGCGGCATAGAAAGGCTGCTTATGGTCATGGAAGCGGAGGGGGTTAATATCCCCGAAAGTAAAAAGCCCCGCATATACGTCGCGGGTATGGACGAAAGCTCGCGTAAATTTGCGTTCGTGCTCGTAAACAGGCTGAGAAAATGCGGAATAAGCGCGGAATGCGACCTGATGGAGCGTTCGGTAAAAGCGCAATTCAAGTACGCGGACAAGTTGGGCGCGGAATATGTCGCGGTTATCGGCGGAAACGAGCTTGAAAGCGGCGCAGTGAATTTAAAGAAAATGTCGGACGGCACGCAGTGCGCGGTTAAATTCGACGATATAATCACATACTTAAAAAAGGAGAAAAAATAATGGAACAGATAAACACCGAAAAATTCGACGAGCTTTTAAAGGGCGACAAGCCCGTGGTATGCGACTTTTTTGCAACCTGGTGCGGACCTTGCAAAATGCTTGCGCCCGTAATGGAAGAGGTCAGCCGCGACTTTGCGGACAAGGCGGTATTCGTCAAGGTTGACGTGGACGAAAACGGCGACCTTGCAAGAAGGTACGGAGTTATGTCTATTCCGCAGGTATTCGTTTTCAAGAACGGAGAAGAGGCTGCTAAATCAGTCGGCTACACTTCCAAAACCGAAACCGCGGAATTTCTTAAAAACAACCTTTAAAAAAACAGCCCCGATTTAAGGGGCTGTTTTTTGTTCTTGTGGACGTGGACTTTCGGTAATCAATGCGGCAAGTCCGTTCAGTTTGTTTCCGTTTAACGGAAAAGCTTTAATCAGCATGGCGTAAACTATTACCAGCGCCGCGGCGGAAAATACGGGGCTTATTACGTACAGTCCGTTTATGCTTAGCAGCGTCCGCGTATACATCAGCCATTGCGCCGTTTCCAGAAGCGCGTAAGCGATAAACGAGTTTTTGTCGCGGTACGCGGCAAAATATATTATTAAAAATATTTCGGCGATATAGTAAAACCTGTCAAGCATCTTCGGCATAAAGAACACCGAATTGAGGGGTAACAGTATGCAGAGCAAAAGCACGCTTTGCGCGTTGAGCACCTTGCCGCTTTTTTTAAGCACGCTTACTATTATGAGTGTATCCGTGACGGCGGTTATCGCAATAAACAGCACGAGAAGAATATAATAAGCGACGCTTTTGTCGGGTATCGACGAAAATGGCAACAAAATATTCGCGCAGTGTCCGTTCAGCGCGTGCCCCGCATTGCCCACGGCTACCTGATTGAAATAGACGTCGAACACCTTGAAGAAGCTTCCGCCGAAGAATACGGGCAGACAGCTTAACGCCATAAACGCAAGCGGTACCAGCCATATATATCGCCAAAGCAGATATTTTCTTCCATCGGTATCTCTTGCAAGCAGCAGGACGAGCCCTACGGGCAAAATCAATACGGTCTGCATTTTGAATGCAAGCCCCAGACCGATAAACAGATAAGCGGGTACGGAAAGGCGCTTCAACGCGAAGTATATGCCTGCGACGGCGCACATGGTGTACATGGTATCGCACTGCGCCCATTGACTGCTGTTGGTAAACGGTATGGGAAGCAGAAGAAAAATAGCCGCCCAAAGATAGTTGAAGCTTTCTTTTCTTACTAATCCCACAAGCTTTATCGCAAAGAAAACCGTTCCCGCCTCGAAATAGAAGGACAGCGTTTTAATAAGGTACAGGTCGCTGATATTCATACGGGAAAAGGCTATTAAAAAGTAATTATAAAGCGGGGGATAGTTTCCCACCTGCTTGATAAAGCAGTCCGCAAGTGGCAGGCTTCTGTATTCCTCTACCCATTGCGACAGATGATTTACGTAGTCCTTGCTCTGAAAGTTTGCAAAACAAATTCGTACGGCGTAAGACAGCGCAAGCATAACCGCGATAATAATAACCGTCGTTGCGCTCTTTTTGTGTTTTGCGGCTGCGAATACGAAGTATATTGCTAACGGCAGAGCCGTGGCAACGTAGATAAACGCGCAGCTTGCGGCGCCGTAATGTGCGGGCAGGGGCAGGCGCGCCTTTGCCAAATCGAATGCAAAAAGCACCGCAAAAAGTATTGCGCATACGCAAAATATCCAAAATCTGTAATCCTTTAAACGCGCTTTATCCATAAATTACCTCTGAATGATTATATAACAATGTTTTGCATTTATCAAGTTAAATAGTTGTAATTTGATTTGCGCAGTGTTATAATTATTTAAAAAATCGACGGCAAAAGGGGTTGCAACCCCTTTTGCGTTTGCAATGCAAACGCAAAAAGATAAGGGAACAGCAGATGGAAGAAGCGACCTCGAACGGCAGATTTAAAGAATTTATAACCCGCTACGGACATTTTTTCTGGATAGCGGGTTTAACCTTTCTTTTTATTACCGTTTGCAGCACCTGCTCTTTTCTGTATCCCAACAACGAATGGGTGGACTCGAATATATATTTCACGGTGGGCAAGGCGTTGCTGCGCGGTAAGGTGCTTTACAGGGATATATTCGACCATAAGGGGCCTTTTATCTACTGGGCGCACTCGCTTGCGTATCTTATTTCGCACCGCAACTTTATAGGCGTATATCTTTTAGAGCTTGCGCTGGCGTTCGTGCTTATATACGCGGAATACAGAATACTGCTTCTGTACGTCGAAAAAAAGCACGCGCTTATATGTCTTCCGCTCGTGGCTTTTGCAAGCTACGCTACTTACGCTCTTTTCTACGGCGACAGCGCGGAGGAATTCGTTTTGCCGTTTATGGCTGTTTCGCTGCTGCATATCCTGCAGTTATCGAGGGGCGGGAAGCTCGGGCTTGTAAAGTACGGCGCGGCGGGCGCGTTCACGGCCTATACGTTCTGGATAAAATACACGCTTTGCGGCTTCTATTTCGGGTGGGCGCTGCTCGTGCTGATATTCGAATTGAAGGATAAAAATTACAAGCGTCTGCTTGCGGGCGTCGGCGTTTTCTTCGCGGCGTTTGCGGTAGTCTCTCTGCCCGTATTCGTTTACTTCGGCGTAAACGGCGCCTTTGCCGAGCTTTGGGAAGTGTACTTTTACGACAACCTTTTCGTATATACCACGGGTACCGAGGGCGATATAGTAGGAATTTTCAAGAAGATTTTTACGCCGCTTTGGCTGTTTATCCGTTCTATATTTTACGGTCTTACCTTTTATATTTTTATAATCCCCGGCTTCGTGTATTTCGCAACGTCCAAGGAATATTGCCGCCGCGAAAAGGCGGTAATATTCGCGCTCTTCGGCGCAATGAATTTTTTTATTTACGCAGGCGGACGCGGCGGCGCGTATTACGGACTTACCGTAAATATTTTTTCGTTTACGGGCGCGGTCGCGCTGTTCAAGGTAAGGTTTGCGCAAAAGGCGCGGGACAGGCTGCTTAAAAGGTTCTGCCTGACGGCGGGCGTGTGCGCGTTCGTCCTGACGGGACTGTCCGTTGCGGTCAATCCCATAAGGTACCGAATTTTCGCTCCCGTAAGCTCGCGCGTGCAATACAAGTTTGCAAGGATTATCGACGAACACCCTTCGGGCAATATCATAAATTACGGCGTGCTGGATTTGGGTATTCATACCGCTACCGACACCGTTCCCGACTGTAAATATTTTTTCAAACCCAACATAGCCCTGCCCGAAATAATGCAGACGCAGACCGAGTGGGTGACGGAGGGGAAGGCACACTACGTCGTCTGCCTTGCGCCGCTGCCCGAGGAAATTTCGGACAAGTACGAGCTGCTTGCCGAGGAAAAGCAACGCAGCGACAGTAAAGTAGAAACGTATTATCTGTACGGATTAAAGGAATTCATAAAATGACGGTTTTATACTTGGTAATTCCCTGCTATAACGAGCAGGAGGCTCTGCCCGTATCGGCGCCCAGGCTTATGGACAAGCTTAACTCGCTTATATCCGCGGGCGCAATAGGCGACGAAAGCAGAATACTTTTCGTCAACGACGGCTCGCACGATAAAACGTGGGAAATCATTACTCAATTGCACGATAAGGATAAGCATTATTCGGGCGTCAATCTTTCGCGCAACCGCGGTCAGCAGAACGCAATGCTTGCGGGGCTGGAAACGGCGGCAAGGTTTGCCGACGCTATGATTACGGTCGACGTGGATTTGCAGGACGACATAAACGCGGTGGACGAGATGCTTGAAAAGTACGAGTCGGGTTGCGATATAGTTTACGGCGTGCGCAACGCGCGTAAAAAGGACAGCTTTTTCAAGCGCTTTACCGCAGAGGGCTTTTATAAAGTCATAAATAAAATGGGCGGCGAGATAATATTCAATCATTCGGAGTACCGACTGATGTCGCGGCGCGCGGTCAAGGCGTTGAGCGAGTATAAGGAGTGCAACCTGTTTTTAAGGGGCCTTGTGCCCATGATAGGCTATAAGTCGGACGTGGTTTTTTACGAGCGTGAAAAGCGCATAGCGGGCGAAAGCAAGTATCCGCTTAAAAAGATGCTTGCGCTTGCGTACGAGGGTATAACCTCGCTTACGCTTACGCCCATTAAAATAATCCGCAGCGCGGGCGTGCTGTTTACGCTTTTGGGGTTAGCGGGGCTTGCCGCGACTATTACGCTTTACTGCCTCGGCATAGCTGGCTCGGTATGGATATTGCTTTCCGCGTTGGTTGCTATGAGCGGCATAATCGAATTTTCCGTCGGCATAGTAGGCGACTACGTGGGTAAAACCTATTTCGAGGTAAAGCACAGACCGCGCTATTTTATTTCCGAAAGTCTGGTAGACGAAGAAAATGAACGCAGTTAAGGGCTTTTTTAAAAAATTCATAGATAAAAAGACGCTGAAATTTCTCGTGGTCGGCGTTGCGAATACCGCCGTCGGCATGGGTATAATGCTGCTGCTTTCCTTTATTTTCAATAGTACGGTACCCGAATTTGCGGCACGGCTGGTATTCACGTTAGGCACAACAAATTACACTGCGTCATATATTATTTCGTCGGCTGTAAATTACGTTGCCGGCGGCATACTCAGCTATTTTTTAAATAAGTACTGGTCCTTCGGCAACCGCGAAAAGTCTAAAATTATAGTTGCGAAATTTATAATTACCGTAGTTATCAGCTACGCGGCCTCGTATCTCGGTGCAAAGCCGTTGATGGAGCTGCTGTTGAAGCGTTCTGGAATTGCGGTTGCGTGGAAAGAGTTTATCTCTCTGATAGCGGGCGCGGGGCTTTACACGGTGCTTAACTATTTCGGACAAAGGTTTTTCGCCTTCGCCGAAAAAAATCACGGTGCAGTAAACGCCGAGCTTGCCGCGGCGGACGCCGAGGAAATTATTGAAAAGGAAGATAAAGATGATTGATATATCTCTTATACGGGAAACCGACCCCGAAATCGCAGCCGCGCTTGAGGGCGAACTAAACCGTCAGCGGAACAATATAGAGCTGATAGCAAGCGAAAACTTCGTTTCTCCCGCAGTTCTGGCTGCGGCAGGTAGTCACCTTACCAACAAATATGCGGAGGGTTATCCTGCGCATAGATATTACGGCGGCTGCCAATGCGTTGACGTCGCGGAAAATCTTGCGCGCGACAGACTGAAAGAGCTGTTCGGCTGCGAATACTGCAACGTGCAGCCTCACTCGGGTGCAAGCGCAAATCTTGCGGTGCTGTTCGCTGCGTGCGAAACGGGCGATACCGTTATGGGCATGAATCTTTCGCACGGCGGTCATCTTTCGCACGGCTCACCCGTGAATATTTCGGGCAAGTATTTTAAAATAGTGCCCTACGGCGTCGGCGGGAACGGACGCATAGACTACGACGAAATGGAAAAAACCGCGCTGGAATGTAAGCCGAAGCTGATAATATGCGGCGCAAGCGCCTATCCGAGAATAATCGATTTCAAGCGTATCCGTGAAATCTGCGATAAGTGCGGAGCGCTTATGATGGCTGATATAGCGCATATTGCGGGCTTGGTTGCGGCCGGGCTTCACCCCTCGCCCGTGCCGTATGCGGATTTCGTAACGTCAACCACGCATAAAACTTTGCGCGGCCCGCGCGGCGGCATAATAATGTGCCGTGAAAAGTGGGGCAAGGCTATCGACAAAGCCATATTCCCCGGCGTACAGGGCGGACCGCTTATGCACATAATCGCGGCAAAGGCGGTCGCTTTTAAGGAAGCGTTGAGCCCCGAATTTAAGGAATATCAGAAACAGATATTAAAAAATTCCGCAGCAATGGCGCGAATGTTCACTAAGCGCGGAATAAAAATGGTTTCCGGTGGAACGGATAATCACCTCATACTGCTCGATTTAAGGGGCAAGGATATAACCGGCAAACAACTTGAAGTAATGCTTGACGAAGTTAATATTACGGTAAACAAAAACGCAATACCGTTCGATACGCAAAGTCCGTTTGTAACATCGGGTATACGCATAGGTACTCCGGCAATAACCACTCGCGGAATGAAAGAGCAAGAGGCGGAAAAAATTGCGGACTTAATCTGCGAGGTTATCGAAAAACGCGAAAGTGCGCATGATTTCGTTAAGTCCGAAGTTGCGGCATTAAGCAAAGCGTTTCCGCTGTACGAAAACTGCATAAAATAATAATTATAAAAACAGGCGGCGAAGTGAAAACTTCGCCGCCTGTTTTATATTTTTGAAATAAGAAAATTTATAAAGTCAATCGCTTCCTTGCTCTGCCTGCGGTCAAGCGAGGAATACAGCCCAAGCAAAAGCTTTTCCTCATCGGTCAGCTCGCGCATGACATTTACGTTGCCAAAATCGTCCGAACGGCCGAGCAGGTAATCGCAGGTACACTCGAATACGTCCGCAAGGGCGCATATAAATTTAGCGGAGGGCTCTACTTTTTCGTTCTCCCAAAAGTTGACCGCCTTAAAGCTTGCCCCTATTTTTTTAGCCAAAGCGCGCTGGCTTAAACCCTTTTCTTCTCGCAGCTGTTTTATTCTGTACATATTTTTCCTCTTTTAGTATTAATATAATGGAAAAATATTACACATATTTGCTTGACAATTTACCCAAATTACCTATATAATCTGTTTATAAGTGTAATATATTACACAAAAACAAAAGGAGAATGGTATGAAAAAAGTAATTGCAGGCATTTTAACTTGTTCGCTTACCGTCGCGCTGTGTATTTTTATGGCGGCGTGCTCGGCTTCGTTCAACGGAACTTACAAGTTCTATTCTATGAGCATGAACACGGGCGGCGTAAGCGTAAACTACGAGGTCGGTAAGGAGTATATGGGCGTTACAATTAACGAGGACGCGTTCACTCTTACCGTAAACGACGACAATACCTGGTCGATGTCCATGAAAATGATGGGCGCGAACGAAAACGCAAAGGGCACCTGGGAAGAAAAGGACGGAAAGTACTATCTCACTGCCGAGGGCGAAACTCAGGCAATGGAAGTGACCGTTGACGGCAAAAAAATCACGTTCGAGCAGGACGGAGCAAAAATAGTTCTTAAAAAATAAACATAAAAAATACGCGTATATACTTGACACCGCACGGCGGTGGAACTATAATGAAACTACAATTTAAAGTTATTCTTTGGGGCGGGGTGCAATTCCCCACCGGCAGTAAAGTCTGCGAAGGTCGCTTGTGACCCCGAACGGGTGCAATTCCCGTACCGACGGTATAGTCCGGATGTTAAAAGAATAGCGCGATTTATTTCGCCGCAAACCGTCCCGAATTTTCGGGACGGTTTTTTTCAAAGAACGACTTTAAAAATAAATTTTTTGAGGTTTTCTTATGGAAGAAGAAATTGAACAGACCGCTGAAAATATCGGCGGTAACGAACCGGAAACGACCGCCGCGAAGAAAAAAAGCTTTGCCGACTTATTCCGAGGGTATTTTACGGCAACGAGGATAGCTTATATAGCATTGTTTACGGCAATTTCCTACGTTTTGGGACTATTTGACTTTACGCTGTTACCCGGAACTCCCGTAACGTTTCTGAAGCTTGATTTTTCAAACGTTTTAGTGCTTGTCGGCGGATTTTCTCTCGGCCCCGTTGCGGGTGTAATAATTGCAGTGCTTAAAGAGCTTTTGCACGCTATTACTGTCGGCAACACGGCGTTTATAGGCGAGACGGCAAACATATTGGTGGTGCTGCCCTACGTGTTGATTCCCTCGATAATTTATAAAAAGCACAAGGGAATTAAATGGGTGATTACGGGAATTACCCTCGGCTGTCTTGCGCAGTGCGTAATATCCATCCCCGTAAATTATCTGCTCACCTTCCCCGCGTTTTTGTGGGCTATGGGTAAGTCCTGGTCGGAAGGCCAGCAGCTGTTTATCGACGTGTGGTATTGGACGCTGCTGTTTAACTTTATAAAAACGCTTTGCGTTTCCGCAGTTGTATTCATAATTTACAAGCCGCTTTCGAGGCTTATAAAAATTACCAACGAGAAGTTTACAAGACGCAAAAAAATCGAACAATAAGCAAACACCCGCCGCGCACAACGCGCGGCGGGGTTTTTCTTGACAACGACCGCGCAAATTGCTATATTTGTAGTATGGAAGACGCATTTTCGCGGACGCGCCTTTTGATAGGCGACGCCGCGCTTGAAAAGCTTGTCGCCGCGCGCGTTGCCGTATTCGGAATAGGCGGCGTGGGCGGCTATACCGCCGAGGCGCTGGCGCGTTCGGGCGTCGGCGCTATTGATTTAATCGACCCCGACAGAGTAGCCGAAAGCAACTTAAACCGCCAGATATACGCGCTTCATTCGACCTTGGGGCGGTATAAGACGGAGGTCGCGCGCGAACGTATCAACGATATAAACCCCGTTTGCAAGGTGACGGAGCACAGAATTTTTTATCTGCCCGAAACGCCGTTCGACTTTTCGCTTTACGATTATATCGTCGACGCGGTAGACACCGTGTCCGCAAAAATAGCCATTGCGGTCAACGCCGCGGGCGTGCCCGCAATCAGCTGTATGGGCGCGGGCAACAAGCTTGACCCTACCGTGTTTAAGGTTGCCGATATATATTCCACTTCGGTCTGCCCGCTTGCGCGAGTTATGCGGCGCGAGCTGAAAAAGCGCGGGGTTAAAGGGCTTAAAGTGGTGTATTCCGAGGAGGAGCCGAAAAAGAGCGGCGAAGTACCTGCAAGTTGCGCGTTCGTGCCGTCGGTTGCGGGGCTGATAATCGCGGGCGAAGTTATAAAAGATTTGATTAAATAATACATTTTTAAGAAAAAAGATTGAAAACGTCGAAAAAAAGTGATATAATCATATCGGGTGATGATTATGTTAAAAAGTTACAGTAAATTTCACAAAAATATAGGGGGGGGGGGTACGCCCCTTATAGCATAAGCCGTAGCCGCAGGCTTCGGCTGTCTTTAATATTGTTTTTTATTAGCGCAGTAATGGTTTTCTGCGCTTTTTTCGTGCCGTTCGGCACGAATAGAATGGCAAACGCGGCAGCTTCCGCGCAGGTTAAAGCAAGCGCGGCTTATCTCGATTTAAACGGAAACGGCAATATTTTGAACGGCTTCGAGGGCGCGCAGAAAGAGTACGTCTATATGGGCACGAACGGCAATGCTCCCGTTAAATGGCGCGTGCTTGCGGTAAAAGATACAAAATACGGCAGCGGCAGCAACAACCTTTTACTATGGTCGGATAAGCTGCTCGGCACAAGTCAGTACAACGCAAATTACAACAGCCCCAACTATGCCTATTGGGGTACGAGCAAGATACGGGCTACGTTAAACGGCGGATATTATGCCGCCGACGGCGCAGTCGGGAGCAATATGCCTTCGATGACCGACGACGCTTATCGCGTTCAGACCGGCGCTTCCGTTTACGGCACGTTGTTTGCAGAATATGAAAAGAACGGCGTAGCGGCGACGGGTTCGTATACGACGGATAACTGCGCCATAGATACTTTTCAGCCTCAGTATCTGTATAAGAAAGAAAACATAACCGTAAACGATTACGGCGTGAACGGCAAATACAACCAAAGCATTTTCGGCACGGGCACGGCGCAATACGCTTCGACAACTGCGGCTGGCGGCGTTCGCGAAACCACAAGCGGAGACAAGCTGTTCATTTTAGACTACTACGATATAAATAACGCAGCTTACGGTTTCGGTGATTCGGACGGCACTACCTACGCAACCAAAGTAAACGGCAGCTGGACACCGTCGTCGGATTGGTATCCCAGCTATTATGATAATTCCTTAACAGAATTTAATAATAAAACCTCGGATTATTTGAAGTTTTCGGGGGACCTGACGGATACTTATTGGCTCCGTACCGCCCTCCGCGGCGACCCTGCCTATTCAAGCGCGTTCATCGTCAGTTCGTTGGGTTTCGTCACCGGAAGCTTCGGAGTCTCGTACTCGCACGGTGTACGTCCTGCATTTAATTTAGATACGAGCAAAGTGGCGTATGCGACTGTGGCTAAACCCGCAAGCGGCTGGACGGATATGACGCTTACTACGCCGACCCCCGAATACAATCTGTATTTCAAAAGCTCGAACTACGCTGCCAATTCGTCTAACGCAAAGGCAACGATAGCAGAAAAGGACGGTACGTTAAATATCTCGTACAACAATCCCACGGGCAAGACCGGCGGCAGTATAGTTCTGCTGTTATCGGATAAGACAAAGACGGACGGCTCCGTGGACTGGCAGACGGCTGTTACAATGGGCAGTACTTCTGCAACCGACAACAAATTTGTAACCGTCAATATGCCGTCGGGAGTGTCGCTTTCAACGCACAATTTAACAATGCTTTATACGTCGTCAAGCGCAGACAATTCCACAGAAGAAATATACTGCGCTTACTCTATCGGCAACACGGTCACTGCGCCGAGCGACATAACCAATCTTACATACGACGGAAGTAATAAGTGGATAAGCGATTTGTCGTCGACGGAAAAACCTGCCTGGCTCGATTTGAATATCTATAACAATACTGCGTTTATCAAAAGCGTAAGCGTAACCTACAAGGACTATTCGGGCAATGCGGCTAAACCCGTCGAAACAAATGAAATCGTCAACGCGGGCGAGTACGAGGTTACAATGACGCTGGCGGACGCTTTAAAGTGGACGGGCGCAACGAGCAACGGCGGCAGTAAAAAGTTTAAAATAGTAATCGCCAAAGCGGACCCTAAGGTCACGGCTAAGCTTATAAAAGAGGGCAACCTGTATATAACGGCAGGCTTGCCGCTCAACGACGACAAGACGGCAGCGGTAAAAAATGCCGCGGAGGGAGGTACGGCCGGCACGTTCGCCTGGGTATCGGGTCAGACTCCGTCTACTTCGCAGAAAAAGTATAACTGTACGTTTACGCCAACTGACGCAAACAACTACAACACCAAGGAATGTACGGTAGACATTACCTATCTTGAAGACGAGCTAATGGGTATCGAGGCGACCGTTGACGAGGACGGCACCGGTACGGGCAAGCTGTATACGTCACATTCTCTGGATAAGCTGAAAGCTTCGCCTTTCAACCTTAAAGTAACGTTCGTATACGAAAGCGGATATAAAGAAACGACTTCGGACTACACGCTTGCGGTAATGAAAGACGGCACGCCGCAGAGCGTGTTCCATGCAGGTACAAACACCGTGCACGTTGAAAGCAACGGCTACGACTGCTCGTTCACGGTCGAGGTTATAGCCGCGGAAATAGACAGCGTAAAGAGCGTTGACTTCAACCAAAACGGCGCAACCATTTACCCGAATACGCCGCTGAACGACATAAAAGAGATGTTCACCGTGCAGGTATACTGGAATTACAACACGGGCAAATTCGAAACGCTTGACAAGGACGATTTTCAGCTTGAAGGCACGCTTGCCGTAGGCACGGGCAAAAGCGAGCTTTACATCGTCTATATAAAGGGCGGCGAGCAGGTAAAATACGTCGTTCCCAAGGGCGCGCTCGATAAAATTACCGTGTCCGCGCTTACCTACGATTTAAGCGGAATAACCGTAGATGACGTAGCGGCGGACTATGACGGAGCGGGACACGGAGTGGAAATATCGGGAGAATTGCCCGAAGGTGTTACAGCGGAATATAACTACACTTGCGCGGCAAACGGTTATAATTCTTCGGACGAACCGACGGACGCGGGCGAGTATACGGTTACTGTAAGCTTTACGCACGGCAACCCGAACTACGAGGCAATAACGGAGACTAAGACGGGCACGCTGACGATAAATAAAGTAGCCTACCTCGACGCGGACAAAATAGTGTTTGCGGATAAGACGGTGACGCTCGGCGGCGACTGCACTATGGAGGCGCAGAACGTACCCGAGGGAGTAACTGTAACTTATGAGGGCAACGACGTAACGACGCTTGGCGAGCATACGGTAACGGCTAAGTTCACGCACAGCAATCCCAACTATAATGAAATAGCGGACAAAACCGCAACGCTTACGATAACCGATAAAAAACTGTACGACAAGAGCGGGCTCGGCATTACGGTAAACGGCGGGGAGGAACTTAGCGTATCGTATACGGGCGAGGCGATAGCTATTGAAACGACGGGAACGGTAAAGGATGCTGACGGAAATGCAGTAAGCGGAATAACGTCGGAAGTAACTATAAAGCTCGGCGAACAAGAAGTGCAGGAAATCAGAGATGCCGGCGTATATACGGTAACCGTAACGTATACGGGCACGGACAGCGAATACGAAAACGGGTTCGAATTGAAATATACCGTTACGGTCAAGGGCGAGTACGATTTAAGCGGAATAAGTTTTGACAGCGTTACCTTGGAATACGACAGACAGGAGCACTCGATAGAGATAAACGGCGAGTTGCCCGCGGGCGTCAGCGTAACCTACGAGGGTAACGGAGTAAGCGAAATAGGCGAGCATATAATAACGGCAAAGTTTACAAGCGACGACCCGAATTACAACGCGATACCCGATATGACGGCTACGCTTACTATAACCAAACGCCAAGTAACGCTTGTTATAGACCCTTTGAGCAGCGAGGCGGGCGAAGAGCTTGTCGAGCTAACCGCTACGGTAACCGAGGGCAGCATATTAGAGGGCGATACCCCGTACGTGCTTATATGCGCCGCGGATAAGGATACGGTTGGCGAATACCCCGTAACGTGGGAGTACGCAGAGGACTTTGCGGCATTCTACGAAATAACATGCGAGGGCGGAGTGTATATCGTATCGAAGAAAGCAGACGACTCTAACGGCGGCGGCTCGATAGATATGCCTACGGATATAGATGCTGATTTCAAAGTTATACAGTCCGATACGCAAAAGGAATATCCGCAGATTTACGGATTTGCAACAGGGTACTACGCTCAGCTCTGGTACAAGAACGAGGACGGAACGCTGGGCGACGAGTACGCGGGTGAAATGAACTGTATTCTCACCTTAAAGGTGCCCGACGCGGTGATAAAGGCTATTTGCGGCGACGGCGAGCAAACGAAAGAAGCTATTTTGGAAAAGCTTAAAGTATACTTTATTGACGGCGACGGCGACGCGGCGATTGTAAAAAATTACACCTTGGCGCGGCGCGAGGACGAAAGCTGGATAGTAAAATTCAACTATGACGGCGCGTTCAGGGCAGAGATAGTGTTCAACGCTTACGGAGTAGAGGCAATAGAACCTGCGCCCGAAGAGCCTGCAAACGGCGGCGTACCTATATGGATATTTATAGCGGTAGGCGGCGGCATACTTTTGATAGTGCTGCTGGCGATAATAATAGCGGCGACGCGCCGCAGAAGTTACGCGGACTATTACGACGAGTACTACGACGACGATGATGATGACGATGACGATGACGACGATTACGACGACGATTATTAATGCGTCGGTCTGATTACCGCTGCGCTTCGGTTACTCGCTTGAAGAAGCTTTCAATACTGTAAACTTAATAAAATAAATTGTTGCAAAAAATCGCCGTCGGGGTTATAATACCCTTATGGCGGTTTTTATTTCCGAAAACGAAAAGGATACTTTTGAATTCGCGCGCAGGTACGCGGCGACACTCGTCGGCGGCGACGTAGTGCTTTTAAACGGTGAAATGGGCGCGGGCAAGACGGTGTTTGCAAAGGGCGTTGCGCTCGGACTCGGCATAGAGGACGAGGTGACAAGCCCCACCTACGCGTATATGAACGACTATAACGGCGTTCTTTACCACTTCGACTGCTACCGCCTGTCAAGCGGCGGACAAGCCGAGGCGCTGGGTCTTTGCGACTACTTCTACGCGGGCGGGATATGCCTTATCGAGTGGGCGCAGAACGTCGCCTCCGTGCTGCCCGAAAAAGTAAAAAAAGTTGAAATAATCAAGCTCGGCGACGGGCGGAGGCGGATTGAATATGAGTAATTTTCTTGCGGTCGACACGTCTTCGAAATACCTTACGGTGTTGGCGGTAAAGGGCGAAAAGACCGTTCTCAGGCATACGCCCGACTGCGCGTTAAAACACTCCGTCGTGCTTATGGGCGAGATTGACGCCGCGCTTAAAGAGGCGGGGCTCGACCCCGGGGAGTGCGATTTTTTCGCCGCGGTCACGGGGCCGGGGTCGTTTACCGGCATACGGATAGGAATATCCACGGTAAAGGGCTTTGCGGTTGCAACGGGCAAGCCGCTCGTTCCCGTAACGGCTTTCGGACTTTTGGCATATAATGTCAAGGACGATGTTTTTTATACGGTAATAGACGCCGCACATTCACATTACTACGTTTGCGGTTTCGGCGCCCGGCTGCCGCCTTGCTATATGGAGCGGGCGGAGGTCGAAAAGCTGACCGCGCCGCTTTACGGCTTCGAGGATTTGCCGTTTGAAAATTATACGAAGCTGAACGTCCGCGACTGTCTTTACACCGCGGTAACGCGCAGCGCACCGTCTGATAAAATGGACGCCCTTTACGTCAGAAAATCTCAGGCGGAGGAGGGGCGCAAATGCTGATAAGAAACTGGAAGTACGAAGATATACTCAAAATATCCCAGCTTGAAAAGGATATTTTTTCTGAGGAAGCGTGGAGCTATAAGACGCTTGCGTCGGTATTCGGAACGGCGTCGTTCAGCGGAGTTCTCTGCGAGGACGGCGGGGAAATAGCGGGTTACGGCGGGGTTACCGTCGCCGCGGATACGGCGGATATAGGCAATATCGCAGTTGCGGAAAATTACAGAAACGGCGGCATAGGCACGGCTCTTTTGACCGGGCTATGCGAAATCGCGAAGAGTGCGGGCGCGGAAAAAGTGTTTTTGGAGGTCCGCGTTTCCAACTCAGCGGCAATGAAGCTGTATCTCAAATGCGGGTTCGCGGGCGTATATGCGCGCACGCGTTACTATCCCGACGGCGAGGACTGCCTCGTTATGGTAAAAAATTTGTGAGGGCAAGGCTATACTATTAAACGGTAAATTCGTTTCCGTAATCACCGAGGGCAGCGGGGAAGATATTTTGCTTCTGCACGGCTACCTTTCGAGCAAGGAAAGCTTTTACTATCAGATAAAATTTTTGTCGCGTAAGTTCAAGGTCACCGCCCCCGATTTTTTGGGGTTCGGCAAAAGCTCGCCGCTGGATATTCCCTATTCGGTGGGCGACTACGCGGACTGGCTGGACTCGTTTATTAAAAAAAGCAGGCTTAAAAACCCGCATATTCTCGCCCACTCGTTCGGAGCGCGCGTTGCCTTCAAAT
>ERZ779626.138-NODE-138-length-49140-cov-5.863869_pt1 | contig 49140 bp, 47 predicted proteins | sample MGYA00514209_ERZ779626 | MGnify/ENA primary metagenome ERZ779626 (study PRJEB29562, sample SAMEA4376713) | mouse gut metagenome | isolation source: Cecum | study: EMG produced TPA metagenomics assembly of the A DSS colitis mouse model was used to assess the...
GCTGTTAATGCTTCGACCCTCTCTTCAAGCTGACCGAAACCGAGGCAAACTCTGGAGTGTTCGAGATTAAGAACGTCGCGCTTAAATTGACTTCGCAGATAATAATTCAGGCGTTCAAGGAAGGCTCGACCGAGCGCGGAGAATGGGGCACGGAAGGCTATAACGGACTGGGAAGCTATAACTACACCTATCTGTTCGGCGCAGGCGCAGGCTTCTCGGTAGTGGGCGACGGCAACAACAATATCAAGGTGCTTAAAGCGGGCAACTACGATATAAGCTTCGACAGCTATTCGAAGATGATGACTATCGTAGAACACGTTGAGGCTGACCCTGCCGACGTTTACGACATATTTATAAAGGGCGCGAACGTAAACAACTGGTCGCACGGAATGGACGCGCAATACAAGTTTGCTCTTAACGAAGCGAAGACCGCTTACGAATTCGTACTGACGGTCGAGGCGGGCAAAAAGGTAGAGTTCGGGCTTGAAAGATTTGCAAAGGGCGCGACGGCTAACGGCACGTTTATCAATATAACCGCGCTTGGCACGAGCGGCGACGCAAACGCCAAATTTATTAAAGCGGACAGCAGTAATAATATTACCTGTTCGGTTGCGGGTTCTTACAAAGTAGTGTATAATATTGAAAACGGAACAGTAGATTTTTACGCTGTAACGAACGCGTAATAAAATAGGCGGGCGTTTCTCGGAACGCCCGCCTTATTTTTAAACGGTATATACGTGCACGTCGAAGGGCTCGCGGCTTAATGCCTTGATTACGCAGTCGGCGGTCTGCCCGCATAGCGGAAGATAGATATTCTCGTAATACAGGTTGACGCCGCGCCGCTTGAAGCGCTCGGCTACGACCCCGCTGACGGTGAATACGTTGCTTGCGGTCACTTTACCGAAGTCGTCGTTGACGAATACCGCGTTTTCGAACGCCTGAGTTATCCGGCTTTTCAAAACGGAGTCGTGCGGTTCGGGACAGACGAAAGCGTAATCCGAGGAAAAACGGCTGTCCGCCATGCGCCTGAGCTTGTCAAAGTCGGGCGTAATCTGGAAAAACAGCTTGTCCTCCACGCAGCAGTTGACGGCTATCAGCGGTATGTAGTTGGCGTTGCCTATCGTGTAGAAGGTTTCACGCGATACGTTGTACGCGATTATCGCGTCGGCGTTGGTAATTCTTCCGAACGGGGGCGCGACGAACACGAGGTCGAAGTCGTCTTTAAAGCTTTTGGAAAGACCTTCGAGAAGGTCCACCAGCTCCGCCTTGTCTGTGTAACCGTCGGTTTCGGTGCATACGGCAACGAGCTTGCGCCCAGAGGAACGCAGGTTTTTCGCAAATACGTTCGGCTTGTAGTTGAACATATTAATGACGTGCCATATCTTGTTTTTCGTATCCTCGCTTATCGACTGTCCCTGCGTATCGTTGATTACGTAGGACACGGTTGCGGCGGAAACGCCCGCTTCCCTTGCGATGTCGTGGATAGTAACTCTCTTAACCATATAGAAAATTATACCAAAATATTGCTTTAATGTCAATATAAAAGAGGCTTTTATGAATTTGACCCACTGCCCCGAATCAAAATACTGTTTTGCTCTGGACGAAAACACCGTACGCCTGCGGCTTGCGGTTTCCAAGGACGAGTTGCCTGATAAGGTCACCGTCCTGTACGGCGGAAAGTATGATTTTGCAACCGTACGACGAAGCGCGGAGGCGCAGCGCGAGTGCGAGGACGGACTGTTCGTCTGGTATTCGGCAACGATAAAGCTTGCCGACAGGCGGCTGGTCTACGTTTTCGAAATAGAGCGCGGCGGAAAGATACGATACTTTTCCGAGGACGGTCTGACCGACGGATACGATTTCGAGCTGAGCTATTACAACTGTTTTCAGTACGCCTACGTAAACTGCTGCGACGTAATGCCGTGCGTGGAGTGGATGCGGCAGGCGGTGTTCTATCAGATTTTCGTTGACAGGTTCAATATCGGAAAGAAAAAGGACACGGGCTATATCAACCTGAAATGGGGCGACAAGCCCACGCCCAAAAGCTTTGCGGGCGGGGATATAGCGGGGATAACGGGCAAGCTGGAATATATACGCAGCCTCGGCGTCAACGCGATTTATCTTACGCCGGTGTTCAGCTCGGTATCCAATCATAAATACGACATAAGCGATTATTACGAGATTGATAAAAACTTCGGCGACAAAAACGACCTTAAACGGCTGATTGACAAAGCCCATTCTTTGGGTATGCGGGTGGTGCTGGACGCGGTTTTCAACCATTGCAGCGACAGGCTTGCGCAGTTTGCCGACGTGCGCGAAAAGGGGCGCAAATCGAAGTACGCGGACTGGTTTATAATAAACGGCGACAACCCGCTGGATTACGAGTGCTTCGCCGCGTGCAGATATATGCCGAAATTCAATACCTCGAACCCCGAGGTGCGGGAATATCTTAAAGGCATTGCTACCTACTGGATACGCGAATTCGATATAGACGGCTGGCGACTGGACGTTTCGGACGAGGTTTCGCACGAGTTCTGGCGAGAGTTCAGAAGGGCGGTAAAGCAAGAAAAAAGCGACTGCGTGCTGATAGGTGAAAACTGGCACGACGCAAACCCGTATCTGCGGGGCGACCAGTTCGATTCGATTATGAATTACGCTTTCACAAAGGCGTGCCTCGACTTCTACGCGTTCGGTAAGCTTACGGCGGAAGAGCTTGCGCACAAGCTGAACGAAATACTTATGCGCAACACCGACACCGTTAACGACATGATGCTCAACCTTTTGGACAGCCACGACACGCATAGATTTTTAACGCGGGTCGACGGGGACGTAAACAGGCTTATGAGCGCGCTTTGCGTAACCTTTTTCTTCCGCGGCGCGCCGTGCGTGTACTACGGCACCGAGAACGCCATGGAGGGCGGGTACGACCCCGACTGCCGCAGAACCTTCGACTGGGCGGAGGAGGGGCGCGATAACCCCGTAAAATCGCTTATAAAAAGACTGTCGGCAATCAAAAAGGATTTTACCCGAGAGGCGGTGATTTACAGCCGCGGGGGCAAACTGATAATAGAACGCGGAAGCCGCGTGCTTACGGCAGACAAAGACGGCTTCGAAATAAAATAATTCGATAGGGGTACCCCTATGCGTTTGCAGGCAAACGCATACACAAGGAGGATTATATGAGAAAAACGCTGCCCGCACTTATCGCGCATATAGCAGTTATACTTGCGGTAATTATCGTTATGGGCACGCTGGGACTTATTGCCGCGGGCTTGGGCGCGGACGGAAACGATAAATTCACGGGCGAAATCGAGCGGAACGTAACGCTGCGTATTCTCGAAAACGATACGGCGAAGGAGCAGGGATATTTAGAAGAGCTGCTCAACGCGTTCAACGAAAAGTACGCGGAGTACGGTATCAAGGCTGTTGACGCAAACATGGACCAGTACACCGATTTGGAAAAAGGCGGACCCTACGGCTACGGGCCCGACGTGCTGTATCAGGCGAACGACGCGCTTATGAAATACGTCGACGGCAAGCACATTCTGCCTTTGCCTGTTGAACAGCTTGAATGTGCAGACAAGGTCGGCGAAAAGGCGTGGGAGGCGTACCGCGCGAAGGCGGGCGGACAGGAGTTCACCTTCGGCGTCCCCGTGAATATACAGCAGCCGCTGCTGTTTTACAGAAAGGATTTGCTTCCCGAAAACTGGGAAACGGACTGGGACGACGATAAAAACGGCGTTCCCGATATAATAGAAAACTGGTCGGATATGTACCGCTTTTCGCAGCAGATACGAAGGGAGAGCAACGGCGCTAAATACGGATATATGAAGTCGCTCAACGACGGATACTTCGCCTCCGGCTACTTCCTTTCGTACGGCGGTTACGTATTCGGCGGCGAGGACGGAAAGGACGTTTCGGACGTCGGCTTTTCCAAAAACGACGGCTGGATGGGCGGAAGAATTATCCGTCAGCTTGCCTCGGTTATGAACCTCGAATGTACCGAGGACACGATAACCCGCAACTCGTATTCGCGCATGGCGCAGGGCACTTACTTTGCAACTATGACCACGCCCGACGTGTACACTCTGTTTATAAAGGAAATGGTAAACGCGGGCTACACCGAGCAATATGCGCGGGATAACCTGATTATGACCGATATTCCCGCCCTTCCCGTAAGCGGCGATTTGGAGGACGAGGGTCAGGGCTTCAAGGATATGATTGCAATGGGCGGCGTTAACGGCTATGCAATCAGCTCGTACACCAAAGCGCCCAACGCCGCGCTTGCGTTCGTTAATTTCGCAACGTCTTACGATATGATAAACCGCAGGTCGGAGCTTCTCGGAATTTCGCCCGCGCGCAGCGATTTGGCGGAGGCGCTTGGCGGACTTAACGAAACTATCAAGGAAAATCTCGACAAGGGCAGCATTTACGTTATGCCTAGCGTCCGCGCTCTGGCGCAGGTATGGACGCCGTTGCAGACATATTGCGCGACTATCGCGAAGGATATGCTCGACAACAAAAACGTATATGCGGGCGCCGAAAAGCTTAAAGAGGGGATTGCCAATGTAGACAAACAGATTTACGACGCTATCCATACTCTGGGCGGGTCTTAGGAGGTTGATTGTGAAAATAGTTGAAAAATTCAAGGCTCTGCCGGACAAAATCAGGGCAATACCAAAAAAGCTTTCGGATAAGCTTGCGGGCGCAAAGGAAATTCTTACGCAGGGCAACGGTAAAGTTACGGCGTCGATGCTGGTAATGGGACTGGGTCAGCTTATATATAAGCAGTGGGTCAAGGGCGCAATGTTCGCGTTTATACAGATTGCTTTTATTGTATATTTCGTGCTGACGGGCGCGACCGACCTGTTCGGTTTTTTCACGCTCGGCACGCGCGAGGGCAATGCCTGGTACGGCGTAGAGGGCGACAACTCGGTCGTGCGGCTGATAATGGGCATACTCGCCATAATGATTATCGTGCTGTACGCGGCGATTTACGTTTCCAACGTCAAGGACGTTTACCGTACTCAGTGCGCAATGGATACGCTTAAAAAGCCTGCGGATTTCAAACAGGAGGCTGCGGCTCTGCTCGACAAATCGTTCCACAAGACCGCGCTGGCTCTGCCCGTTATAGGCGTGTGCGTATTCAGTATTCTGCCGATAGTGTTTATGATACTCATTGCGTTTACAAACTACGGCGGGGATATAGTGCCGCCCGCGCTCGTGGACTGGGTAGGATTTGCAAACTTCGGCAAAATTCTTTCGCTGGGTCAGTTCGCGCCGACGTTCTTCAAGATATTCGGCTGGAATATGCTTTGGGCGGTGCTTGCAACCGCGCTGAACTATTTTGCGGGACTGGGGCTTGCGCTGCTATTGAACAAAAAGTGCGTAAAGGGCAAGGCTATATGGCGCGCGTTCCCCATACTCGCCTACGCCATACCAGGCTTTATAACTCTGCTCGGATTCAAATTCATGTTCTCGTACGGCGGACCCATTAACTACTACATTCAGCAGGGCGGCGGCGAGGCGGTCGGATTTTTGGGACTGGACGCAAAATGGAGCGCGCGCTTTATCGGGCTTGCGGTCAACGCCTGGATAAGCATACCGTCGACTATGCTGCTTGCGACGGGAATACTCTCGAACGTAAACACCGACCTGTACGAGGCGGCGCGCGTGGACGGCGCAAGCTCGTGGAAGCAGTTTATAAAAATAACGCTGCCGTACGTGCTGTTTGCCACTACGCCCGTTCTCATTTCGCAGTTTATAGGAAATTTCAACAACTTCGGAATTTTCTACTTCCTGCGCGGCGGACTTTACGCCGACGGATACTTCCTTGCAAGCGATACCGATTTGCTTATTAACTGGCTTTACAATATGTCGATAGACAATAACTACTATTCGATTGGCGCGGCGATAAGCTTGGTTATTTTCGTGATTACCTCGATAATATCCCTTACCGTATACGTACTTTCGCCGTCGTATAAACAGGAGGAGACGTTCAGATGAATAAGGCAAACGTCAAGGTCGTTAAGGCAAAAACAAAACGCGTGTTAAACGTGCTTATAACCTACTGTATTTTGATTTTAGTCGCGTTTATATTTTTCTTTCCCTGCTTATGGCTGATACTCGCGTCATTCTCGAAGTCGGGCTCGATATATTCTTTCGACGGATTTTTCCCCGCTCAGTACGGCTTCGACGCGTTCAAATCGCTGTTCACCGACACGGTAATGTACAACTACCCGCGCTGGTTCGCAAACACTCTGTTTATCGCGGTTATGAGCTGCATACTCGGCACTCTTTTAACTATACTCACGGCGTACTGTATGTCGCGTTTCCGCTTTAAATCGAGAAAGGCTATGATGAAGGCTACGCTGCTGCTCGGAATGTTTCCGTCGTTTATGGGCACGATTGCGGTCTACCTGATAATGACGCAGTTCAACCTTATCAACCAGCACTGGGGACTTATACTCATATATTCGGCGCAGGCGCCCATGGGATATATGGTGCAGAAGGGCTTTTTCGATACCATACCGTACTCGATTGACGAGGCGGCGAGAATAGACGGCGCGTCCAACTTCACGGTGTTCGTAAAGTTCATACTTCCGCTGTCGAAGCCCATGCTCGTATACACGGCGCTGACATCGTTCACATGGCCGTGGTCTGACTTCATACTTCCCAAAATGCTGCTTATCGACAAGGATTTGTATACGGTGGCCGTCGGGCTTATGTCACTCGGCGAAACGGAATTCGCGCGGTTTGCGGCGGGCTCGATATTCATTGCGATACCAATAATCGTGCTGTATTTCTGTTTGGTTAAGTATATGATTAACGGAATGGCTGCGGGTGCGGTCAAAGAATAAGGGGAGGTAAAATATGGCAAATTTAAGTTTAAAGCATATATATAAGGTCTATCCCAACGGGGCGAAGGCGGTAAACGATTTCAATATGCAAATCGACGACAAGGAGTTTATAGTATTCGTCGGACCGTCGGGCTGCGGAAAATCCACCACGCTCAGAATGATTGCGGGGCTTGAAGAAATTACCGCGGGCGAGCTTAAAATAGGCGATACCGTCGTCAACGGTATGGAGCCTAAGGACAGGGACATTGCAATGGTTTTCCAGAACTACGCGCTGTATCCGCACATGACTATATTCGAAAATATCGCGTTCGGTCTGCGCATGCGCAAGATTCCCGACGTAAAGCGCGATAAGGAAGGCAGACCCGTACTCGACAAGGACGGCAAGGAAATACCCGTAATGCGCAAGTACAACAAGCAGGAGCTTTCCGCAAAGGTCAACGAGGCGGCGGAGATACTCGGCATAACGGAATATTTGAAGCGCAAGCCCAAGGAAATGTCGGGCGGACAGCGCCAGCGCGTCGCGCTGGGCAGGGCGATAGTGCGCCACCCCAAGGTAATGCTTCTGGACGAACCGCTTTCAAACCTCGACGCAAAGCTGAGAACGCAGATGCGCAGCGAGATAGTCAAGCTGCACAAAAAGCTTGAAACTACGTTTATCTACGTCACGCACGACCAGATAGAGGCAATGACTATGGGCACGCGCATAGTGGTAATGAAGGACGGCTTCGTCAAGCAGATAGACACGCCGAAAAACCTGTATAAATACCCCGCGAACAAATTCGTTGCCGGCTTCATAGGCACGCCTCAAATGAACTTTTTTGCGTGTACCTTAAAGAAGTCGGGCGACAAGGTAAAGATAAAATTTACCGATGCGGACGCGGAAATTACCGTGCCGTACGCCGCGCTTATGAAGACAACGCCGCACTATCTCGACGGCAGTAAAAACGTAATACTCGGCTTCCGTGCCGAGGCGGTCTCGCTTGACGGCGCGGGCGACGCTAAAATCAAGGTTAAAATTTCGCACTCGGAAGAGCTGGGAACGGAAACCCTCGTTTACGGCGATTTAAACACCGAAGGCGGCGCGGATACCCGCATAATCATAAAGGCGGGCGGTTTCAGACAGTTCGAGCCGGACGCGGTCTGCACCGCGACGCTGGACACCGAGCAGATACATCTTTTCGACGCGGAAACGGAAGAGAGCATTATGCCGCGTATTCCCGAATTCAACTATCTCGACTGCTCGGTCAAGGGCGGAAAGCTTACCTTCCTCGGCATTACCGAGACGCTTCCCCCCGCAATATCGTGCGGCGAAGGCAAGGGCGAGCTGCTTATTCCCGTTTCGGCGGTTAAGTTCGGCGGCGACATAAAGGCGAAGGTAACGGACAGCGAAACCGTCAACGGCAAAATATTGCTCACTCTCGAAATAAACAGCGGCAGGCTTTACGCGCTTTCGGACGAAGAGCGCAAGGGCGATGTAAGCGTCGGCATAGACTACAAGGCTATAACGCTGCGCGCGGGCGGAAGCGAGACGCTTCCCATGCCGCGCATTAACTGCCTCGACGGTACGCTGATTGCCGAAAAGAAGGACGGCGCAACGGTTTACAGTCTGCTTATCGGCGGCGAGAAGTTCGCCGCGCCCGAAGAGGTTTATACCAAAATTTTTGCTGCGACGACCGGCAGAAAGGCGTTCAATACGGCGTTCCGTTACGAATGGGACGCGTACGGGCTTTCGGTCGGCGAAAGCGGAATTTCCGCCGAGGTCGAAGAAATGCTCGATTACGGCGAAGAAAAGTTCGCGCGGGTTAACGCGTGCGGTCAGACGCTGTACGTAAAAACCGATGCGGATTTAAGCGGTACGGTGCGCATAGTGCCCGACGCGGCTAAGGTCAGCGTCGTGGAAAGCGAGCGCCGCATACGCATTGTTTAGGCTCACTCATTTTTTTTCTCCATTATGGCGCGCCGCACGGTTTTTCCGTGCGGCGCGTTTAAAATTAACTAAAAGTATGAATAAATAACAAAATTTATATTTTTTTATTTTTATCGGTATACGCTTGTATAAAAGCAATTTATTTGATATTATTTTATCGATAAATAAATACCGATTTAGGAGGACACAATGGAATTCAAGTTGCAGTACGGTATTTGCGACAGCGTTGAAATGTTAGAACGCGAAATAGAAAGGGTGCGCGCGGCGCAGAAAATTTTTGCGACCTATACTCAGGAGCAGGTTGACAAAATATTTTTCGCGGCGTCGGTTGCCGCAAATAAGGCGAGGATACCGCTCGCAAAGCTTGCCGTCGAAGAGACGGGTATGGGTGTGGTAGAGGATAAGGTAATAAAAAACCACTACGCCTCGGAATATATTTACAACGCCTACAAGGATACCAAGACCTGCGGAACGGTCGAAGAGGATAAGGCGTACGGAATTAGGAAAATTGCCGAGCCGATAGGCGTCGTCGGCGCGGTCATTCCCACCACGAACCCGACCTCGACCGCAATTTTCAAAACGCTTATTTCATTGAAGACGCGCAACGGCTGTATAATCAGTCCCCACCCGCGAGCAAAGAACAGTACTATCAGCGCGGCAAAGGTCGTGTACGAGGCTGCGGTAGCGGCGGGCGCGCCCGAGGGCATTATAAGCTGGATAGACGTTCCCAACCTCGATATGACCAATCTTCTTATGAAGGAGGTCGATATAATTCTGGCGACGGGCGGGCCCGGCATGGTGCGCGCGGCGTATTCCAGCGGTAAGCCAGCGATAGGCGTCGGCGCGGGAAACACGCCCGCCGTTATAGACGAAAGCGCGGATATACTGCTTGCGGTCAGCTCGGTTATTCATTCCAAAACCTTCGATAACGGCATGATATGCGCGTCCGAACAGTCGGTAATTGTCGCGGATAAAATTTACGGCAAGGTCAAAAAGGAGTTTGCGGCGCGCGGCTGCTATATCTTAAAGCCCGACGAGGCGGACCTTGTAAGAAAGACTATTATAATCAACGGCTCGCTCAACGCAAAGATAGTCGGTCAGCCCGCGGCAAAAATAGCCGCTCTTGCAGGGGTTAAGGTTCCCGAAAACACCAAGATACTCATAGGCGAAGCGGAATCGGTAGAGCTTTCCGAAGAATTCGCGCACGAAAAGCTTTCGCCCGTGCTTGCGATGTACAGGGCAAAGGATTTCGACGACGCGCTCGACAAAGCCGACAGGCTCGTTCAGGACGGCGGCTTCGGTCATACTTCGTCGCTGTACGCGGACGTTCTTACCTCGCAGGATAAAATACAAAAATTCGGCGAGAGAATGAAGACCTGCCGCATACTTTTAAACACCCCCTCGTCGCAGGGCGGCATAGGCGATTTGTACAACTTCAAGCTTGCTCCGTCGCTTACGCTCGGCTGCGGGTCGTGGGGCGGAAACTCGGTTTCCGAAAACGTGGGAATAAAGCATCTTTTAAATATCAAGACGGTTGCCGAAAGGAGGGAAAACATGCTGTGGTTCAGAGCGCCCGAAAAGGTATATATCAAGAAGGGCTGTCTGCCCGTCGCGCTTGACGAGCTAAAAAACGTAATGGGCAAAAAGAGGGCGTTTATCGTAACCGACAATTTCCTGTTCGCTAACGGATATACCAAGCCTATATGCGACAAGCTTGACGAAATGGGCGTAGCGCACGCGACGTTCTTCGACGTTGCGCCCGACCCCACGCTGGCTTGCGCAATCGAGGGTGCAAAGCAGATGACGGCGTTCGCGCCCGATACGATTATAGCGCTCGGCGGCGGCTCGGCAATGGACGCTGCCAAAATAATGTGGGTGATGTACGAGCACCCCGACGTCGATTTTCAGGATATGGCGATGCGCTTTATGGACATCAGAAAGAGGGTTTACACCTTCCCCAAAATGGGTGAAAAGGCATACTTTATCGCAATACCCACTTCGGCGGGTACGGGCTCGGAGGTTACTCCGTTCGCGGTCATTACCGACGAGAAGACTGGCGTTAAATACCCGCTTGCGGATTACGAGCTTATGCCCGATATGGCGATTATCGATACCGACCTGCACATGTCCGCGCCTAAGGGACTGACAGCGGCTTCCGGTATCGACGCTGTGACCCATGCGCTGGAAGCGTACGCCTCGATTATGGCGACGGACTACACCGACGGGCTTGCGGTTCAGGCGCTGAAAGTTATATTCAGGTATCTTCCCGACGCGTACGAGAACGGTCAGACCGACGTCGTTGCGAGGGAAAAGATGGCGAACGCCGCTACCATGGCGGGCATGGCGTTTGCAAACGCGTTCCTCGGCGTGTGCCACAGTATGGCGCACAAGTTAGGCGCGTTCCACCACTTGCCGCACGGCGTTGCAAACGCGCTGCTTATAAGCGAGGTAATCAAATTCAACAGCGTTGAGGTTCCCACTAAAATGGGCACGTTCAGCCAGTACGACCATCCCAAAACGAGGCGCAGATACGCCGAGGTCGCCGAGGGGCTGGGCATTGACGGTAAGAACGACGACGAGAAGGTTGCAAACCTTATAAAGGCGGTCGAAGAGCTTAAAGCCAAGGTCGGCATTAAAAAGACTATCCGCGAATACGGTATATCGGAAGAGGACTTCCTTTCAAGCCTCGACGAAATGGTGGAGCAGGCGTTCGACGACCAGTGCACGGGCGCAAACCCCAGATATCCGCTTATGAGCGAGATTAAGCAGATGTATTTAAACGCGTACTACGGAAAATAAAAGGAGGGAAATATGACTGACGCAAAATTAATTTTTTCAAGAGAAGACAAGAAAATTTACAGGGACGGCGACAAGCTTGTAAAGGTGTTCGACAAGAAATATTCCAAGGCGAACATCTTGAACGAGGCGCTCAACCACGCCCGCGTCGAGGAAACGGATTTGAACGTGCCGAAGATACGCTCGATAGGCGTGGTCGACGGTAACTGGGCGATAGTTCTGGACTACATCGAGGGCGAAACGCTGCAATCGCTTATGGCGAAGCACCCCGAAAAGCAGGACGAATATTTAGAGCTTTTCGTCGATTTGCAGATGACCGTACTGTCCAAAAACGTACCCATGCTCAATAAGCTGAGGGATAAAATGCAGGGACAAATTTCCGACGCCGACCTCGACGCTACCGCCCGTTACGACCTACACACCCGTCTCGACTCGATGCACAGACACAAGCACCTGTGCCACGGCGACTTCAACCCGACGAACATCATTATTACCTCCGACGGCACGCCGTATATAATCGACTGGTCGCACGCCACGCAGGGCAATTCGTCTGCGGACGTTGCAAGAAGCTATTTGCTTTTCTATCTTGCGGGCGAGGAGGAGCTTGCGCAAAAGTACCTTAAGCTGTACTGCAAAAAGAGCGATACCGCAATTCAGTACGTTCAGCGCTGGATACCTATCGTTGCGGCGGCGCGGCTTTCCAAGTCCAAGCCCGAGGAAGAGCAGTTCCTACGCAGCTGGATTGACGTGGTAGATTACGAATAAATTTATTCCCCCTTTCAAAAAGGGGGAATTTTTGTTTTTGACTTTTGCCATAAAACTTGTTAAAATATAAAAAAAGGGGTAAGGAAATGAAGAAAAGAAATTTATTCACGCTTTTACTTTGCATTATGCTTGCGCTCTGCACGGGGCTTTTTGCCGCCTGCGGAGGCTGCAATAGCTGCGGCGGAGAGATTACGGCTCTGACGGTTCCCGAGGTAACCGTGGACGGCGGCGGCACCGCGCGTTGGTCTACGGTAGAAAACGCAAGCGGGTACGCCTTTAAAATAGACGGCGGCGAGGAAAAATCGACGTCGTTTACGTCGGTCATACTTTCCGACGGGCAGTCGGTTTCGGTCAAGGCGGTCGGCGACGGCAAGCTTTACGGGGACAGCGATTGGTCGGTACCCGTCAAATATACCGTCGAGGTAAAGCCTCCCGTCGAACCGGAAGAGCCCGATAAACCTACGGACCCCGACCAACCCACCGACCCTGACAAACCGACCGAACCCGAAGAGCCCGATAAGCCTGCGGAGCCTGTCGTACTGGGCGCGCCCGCGCTTACGGTATTGCGCGACGGCTCGGCAAGCTGGGCTGCGGTTACGGGCGCAAGCGGTTACGCTTATAAACTCAACGGCGGCGAAGAGGTTACCGCAAGCGAACGCAAGCTTACTCTTTCCGACGGCGATACGGTAGCCGTTCGCGCAATCGGCGACGGCGAGAAGTATCTGGACGGTCCCGCGGCGTCTATAACGTATACTGCGCCCAAAAACGCGTTTGACGCGCCCGTAAATCTTACTGCAAAAATCGAGGGCACGAATAAGGGCGCGGTCGTTTTGAAATGGGACGCGGTGCTCGGCGCAAGAGGATACGCCTACGCTATTAACGGCGACGAAGCCCGCGCCGTAAAGGTATACGAGGATACCGTCACCGTCGACCTGTCGGCGCAGCCTGCGGCAACCTGGTCGTTCAAGGTAATGACGCTCGACGACGGAGACAGGGTCGCCGCGGACGGCAATTACGGCAACCGCTATAACGCAAGCGGGTACTGCGACGAGGTAGAGTTCAGAGTGCCGCGCGGGGACGAAAAGGTTTACGGCGTTACCGAAATAATGACGGTAATAAATTACTTCGGCGGCAGCTTCCCTACGGACGAATTCTGCGTTAGGGGCACGGTAGAATACAATACCGCGACGGATATAATTCTTACCGAGCAATATAAAAGCTTTACGCTTGCGGACGCGGACGTTTCCGCGGACTTCGGCGTTTTGTACGAGGATATGCTTGCGGACTGCACCGTTACCGCAAAGGGCAGACTGACGGCGGAAGGGCTTGCAGACTGCACCGTTTCATTACAGCTTGAAACCGAAGCGGAAAGATACGCTCTTGCAGCAGCGTTTTTAAACGGCATGGAAGAGCTTGCCGAAGGCGCCGAACATACGAAGGGCTTTGCGCTTCCCGTCAAGCTTTACGGCGTTAGCGTAACCTGGTTTTCCGATAACGAGGGGCTGCTTTCCGTCGGCGATGACGGCGCGGCTACCGTAACCCGTCCCGCGATAGGCGAGGAGGACGGCGTAGTAATACTTTCGGCTATTCTGACGGTTGGCGAGGACATATACGACGACGAACTTGAATTTTTGCTGTCCGTTCCCGCAAAAACGTACGTATATCTCGACGCGCCGAAAATCAGTATAAACCCCAACACGGGAGTTGCCACTTGGACTGCGGTTGAGAATGCGTTCAGCTATAATTACGAACTTGAAAACGAATTCGGCGTTCCCTATGCCTGGGAGAAATGCGAAACCCCGCTGAGTATAACGCTTGAAAAATATTATACCCTGCGCGTGCAGGCGGTGGGCAACGGCGAGGAGTATATCGACAGCGACTGGGCGGAAAAGACGTATAACTATCACCCCGAAACTACCGACCCCGAGGGTACGCCGCTCGTATTCAATTTCAGCGGAGCAATACGGAACGCAAACGAGGTTGTAAATCCCAAACCGATTTTCGATAAGGCGTGCGCAAGCAGCTCAAGCTTTTTAAGCGTTTCGACTTCAAATCTGTATCTCGGCTGTACCGTAAACACCGCCGCGCTGTTCGGCGACGGGTTTATAAGGGTAGGCACGGCTAATCAGAACGGCACGATAAAGCTTACCTTTTCAAGCAGGGTAAACGGCGTAAAAATCAAGTGCCGCACCTGGAATAAGGACGGCGGCGACAAGGTCAGCGTAAACGGCTCTGCCGAGCAGAACGCAGCAAAGAACGACTGGGGCGTACTGACTTTTAACTTCCAGCATGCTGCCGACGCTGTTGAAATTGTCACCAACAAGCGGGTATTCATACTTGAAATAACCGTCTATCTCGAAAACTGAAACAAAACGCGCGGCGTATCAAGCCGCGCGTTTAAATATTTAAGAAAATATTAAAGATTTAATCAATGGGATATGGTATAATGCGACTATGAAATATAATTGCCTAATTATAGACGACGAGAAGGTACTTGCCGACAGCACGGCGGAATACTTCAATCTGTTCGGCGTAAAGACCGCCGCAGTCTACGGCGCGGAGGAGTGCCGCAGGTTTTTCGACGCAAACAGCGCCGAGCTTATTTTGCTTGACATCAACCTCGGCGACGGAAGCGGGTTCGAGCTTTGCAAGCGGCTGCGCGAAAGCACGGCGGTACCCATACTTTTCATATCCGCGCGGACGAGCGACGACGATAAAATCGTCGCGCTAAATATCGGCGGGGACGACTACGTGCAAAAGCCCTATTCGCTGGGTGTGCTGCTGGCAAAGGTCAGGGCGGTGCTCAAACGCTGCGGCAGTCGGGAAGAATATTCGGACGGTAACCTTTGCGTAAACTTTTCCACGCGCGAGGTAAGCGTCGGTGGCAAGCCCGTAAAGCTGACCGCGCTGGAATTTAAACTGCTTTGCTATTTAATAGAAAACAGGGGTCGGGTCGTGCCCAAGTCAGAGCTTTTCGACAGCGTGTGGGGCGACAGGTTTACGGGCGACGGCACGCTGAACGTGCATATCAGAAAGCTGCGCGAGGCGGTTGAAAGAAACGCCAACGCGCCCGAGTACATCATTACCGTCTGGGGCGACGGCTATAAATTCAGGGAAGGCGGAAGATGAAAAAGTTATTTCTGTTTGGCGGGCTGATATTTTTTCTCGCCCAGATTGTCGCGCTTGCGGTATTCGCCGCGTACAATCCCGACGTATCTCAGGATACCGTCGCGGTAAACGAGGCGGTGCAGACTGTCACGCGCGATTTCGAAAATATGTCCGCTCACGTTAAAACGGCATCGCCCGACTACGCCGTACTCGATAACGGCGGCGCGGTTTTGTATAAGTCGCGTCCCGAAGTAAGCGACAGCATAAACGAAGCTATCGCCCATAGGGACACCGTGCTGGACGTAGTGCGCGGCGGCGAAACGGTCGGCAAAATTATAATTTACAACGGCGGCGGGGAATCGCTTGCCGCGCAAAAGCAAGTCGCCGTGGCGGTTATCGCCGCGCTTGTCGTATCAGAGGGCGCGGTATGCCTCGGCTACGCGCTGTATATACGCTCCTCGGTAATTAAGCCGTTCGGTCGGCTTAAAGGCTTTGCCGAACGGGTGGCGGGCGGCAACCTCGATATTCCGCTTGAAATGGACAGGCGCAACGTGTTCGGCGCGTTCACGGAAAGCTTCGATATAATGCGCTCCGAGCTGAAAAAGGCGCGCCTTGCCGAGGCTCAGGCGGAGAGAAGCAAAAAGGAACTTGTGGCGAAGCTTTCGCACGATATCAAGACGCCCGTCGCAAGCATTAAGGCGGTTGCTGAGGTCGGGCTTGCCGTTGCGAAAAGTCCGCGTGATACCGCCAACTATACGCAGGTGATAGCAAAGGCGGACCAGATTAATTCGCTGGTTACCAACCTGTTTACCGCCACGCTCGAAGAATTGCAGCAGCTGACGGTGACCCCCGCATATATCCACGGCAACCGCGTAAAAGGTATGCTTGAAAACGCGGATTATCTGCACCGCGCGTTGCTTCCCGAACCGCCCGATGGCACGGTATACGCGGACGCGCTGCGCCTGCAACAGGTGTTCGACAACGTGTTTGCAAATTCCTATAAATATGCGGGAACGGATATTTCCGTTACCGTCAACGGCGCGGATATAATAATAGAGGACTTCGGCGGAGGCGTCCCGCAGGACGAGCTTGCGGTAATCAAAGAGAAGTTCAGGCGCGGCGCGAACTCGGCGGGTATCGAGGGCGCGGGGCTGGGGCTGTATATCGCCGATTATTTTATGACTGAAATGGGCGGCGCCTTAGTAGTGGAAAACGGCGAACACGGACTTAAGGTTACCGTAAAGTTAAGAAAAAATTAAGAAATGCGTAAAGACCGTTAAGAAACGCCGCGGTATAATATCGTGTATAAAGGAGTTGAATATGACGATACTTAAAACCGAAAAACTTTGTAAAACCTTTTCAAACGGCGGGTTACAGCAGCACGTTTTAAAAAACGTCGATTTAGAGCTTTACCGCGGCGACTTTACGGTAATAATGGGGGCGAGCGGCGCGGGCAAGTCCACGCTTTTGTACGCGCTTTCGGGCATGGATACGCCCACGCTCGGCACGATTACTTTCGGCGACGAGGTGATTTCCGATATGTCGCAGGATAAGCTTGCCGTATTCAGGCGCGGACACTGCGGCTTCGTATTCCAGCAGATTTATCTGATAGAGGGTATGTCGGTAACCGACAACGTAATGGCGGCGGGACTGCTTACGGGCAAGGACAGAAAATGCGTCGCCGCGCGCGCAAAAGAGCTTTTCGCCGCCGTCGGCATAGACGAAGAAACGCAGAAAAAATTCCCCTCGCAGATTTCTGGCGGCGAGGCGCAGCGCGTCGGAATAGTGCGCGCGCTTATAAACAGTCCCGAAATTCTTTTCGCCGACGAGCCTACGGGCGCGCTCAATTCAAAGACGGGTCTGGACGTTCTCGATACGCTTACCGCGTTTAACGAGCGCGGTCAAAGCGTGGTTATGGTAACGCACGATATGCGTTCGGCGCGACGCGGCAACCGCATACTGTATCTTAAAGACGGCGTGATTACGGGTGAATGCAGCCTCGGCAAATATTCGCACGGCGACCGCGCCCGTCACGAAAAGCTGTCGGCTTTTTTAAGGGATATGGGGTGGTAAAATGCGTAAACTACTCATAATCGCCCGCGCGAATATGCGCAGGGCAAAGGGGCAGACTGCGGCTATAGTCGCGCTTATGCTCATTGCCGCGTTAATGCTCAACCTATGGCTTATGCTGTCTATGGACTACAAAGCCAACTTCGACAGATACCATACCCAATTAAACGCCGAGCACGTTACGCTTTCGGTCGATGGTGATGGCGACGAGGCGCGCTCTTTCCTCGATAAAACGCTTAAAAGCGATAACCGCGTAAGCGAGTACCGCATGGACGGCTGCATGAATATGACGGGTACGTTCCCCTATAACGGCGGGCAGATGAACGGCTGGTTCGTCTTTTTGGAAAAAAGCGTTGCGCTTACGCGCACGGTCGGAAGGGCTGAAATCGTCGAGGACGGCGGCGGTGAAAGCGGAGTGTATCTGCCAATGCTTTACCGCTCGGAAGAAATAGCCGTCGGTAAAAGCGTGGAGCTTACGATAGGCAGTACGCCCGTAAAATATACCGTCTGCGGGTTTTTCAACAGCGTTATGATGGGCTCGCACAACTGCACCCTGACGGAAATTATTCTTACCGCGGACAAATACGGCGAGCTGGAAGCGCTGGGCTGCGCGCCCGCCGCCACGCTCTGTTCGGTGCGCCTGCACGACAAGTCAGGCAGCTTTATTTTCGAAGCGGATTTGAAGTCCGCTGTTTCGAAAGCCTTTCCCGACGTTCTTATGGTAAGCAACTGCTACGGCGTGGTGGAGCAGTCGCGGTACATCTCTCAGATGATATGCTCCGGCATAATGAGCGCAATGGCGTTTTTCGTGCTTATTATCGCGCTTGTCGTAATCGCCTCGAACATAGTAAATTACATCAAGGTCAGTATGAAGAACCTCGGCGCGTTGAAGGCTGCGGGCTACACCTCGGGACAGCTCGTCGCCGCGCTGATGCTGCAATTTCTGTCGCTGACGCTGCTTGCCGCGGCTGTCGGAACGGTGCTGTCGTACTGTCTTTTCCCCGCGGTGAACGCTATGATGATTGCGCAGACGGGTATCCCCTACGCCATGCGTTTTCTTCCGCTGCCCCTTATCGTTTCGCTTGCCATTCTCGGCGGCGCGGTCGCGCTTGCGGTCTGGCTGACCGCGCGCAAGATAAAGCGGATAGAGCCCATTGCCGCGCTTCGCTCGGGCATAACCACGCACAATTTCAAGCGCAACCGTATACCGCTTGATAAAACGAAAGCCCCGCTCAACGTCGCGCTTGCGCTGAAAACCACTCTGTCGGGAATAAGAAGCAATATAACCGTGTGCGTAACTATGCTGGTGCTGTCGCTCGTTGTGGTTTTTTCGGGGCTTATGACCGAAAACGTAATTGTTGATATGACGCCCTTTTTAAACCTTATCGTCGGCGAAACGGCGGACAGCTGTGTCAACGTGGAGGTTCGGGCAGAGGAAGAGTTTTTGCGGGTTGCGGATGCGGACGGGCGCGTCGAAAAGGTGTACCTTTACAATTCCCTAAACGTGGCGCACGCGGGCGGGGCAGAGCTTATGGCAACGCTCTGCGACGACTTTTCAAAGGTCAATAATAAGGCGGTGGTCTTCGAGGGACGGCACCCCGAATACGACAACGAAATTGCAATAGCCGCCAAATATGCGCGGGAGAACGGCTTTAAGGTGGGCGACGAAATAGATATTTCCGCCAACGGAAAGACCATAGCTTATCTGATAAGCGGGTTCACGCAGATAACCAACAATCTTGGGCGCGACTGTCTTATGACCCGCAGCGGATACGAGCGGTTAGGCACGCTGTCAAGCGTGAGCTATTACCTCAACCTGACCGAAGAAACGGACATCGACGCGTTTAACGAGGAAATGAGGGTCAGATTTTCGGGCGACGTCAATGCGGTCATAAATATTAAAACGACAGTCGGCGGCGCGGGCGGAGTGTACGTCACGCTGATGACTATAATCGTTATAGCAATACTTTTGCTTTCGGCGCTTATCATTGCGTTCGTGCTGTATCTGTTGGTGCGCACGATGCTCAACAACAAGCTGCGCGATTACGGAATTATGAAGGCGTTGGGCTTTACTTCGCGACAGCTTATATTGCAGACCGCGCTGTCGTTCATGCCCGCGGTAGCGCTTTCCACCGTCGTCGGACTTATCGTTTGCTCGCTTATTATAAATCCGCTTACCGCGCTGTTTCTGAGCAGCATAGGTATAGTAAAATGCACCTTCCCGATTCCGTACGGCTTCGTTGCGGCGGCGGGCGCGGGCATGATAGCGGCGTCGTTCGGCATAGCCTGTCTGCTGTCGCTACGGGTAAGGTCAATCGCGCCGCGCGCTCTGCTTACTGCCGAGTAGCTTGACAGCGGCGAAAAAATAAAGTATAATTTTTCTATGGCTACTACGAAGAATTTTCATGATTATTTTATCGAAGCTACGCGCGGCGTAGGCGGAATAACCACCCGCGCAATGATGGGCGAGTACGTTCTGTACTATAACGGCAAGGTCGTTGGCGGAATATACGATAACAGGGTGCTGGTCAAGGATATTCCCGCGGCGCGCGCGCTTCTGCCCGACGCTCGGCTGGAATTGCCCTACGAGGGGTCGAAGCTTGCGCTCTGCCTCGAGGATTTCGAAAACGAGGAAGCCGTGCGTCGGCTTTTCGAGGCTATGTACGACGCGTTGCCCGCGCCCAAGCCGAGGAAGAGTAAATGAAAATAATAGACGCTCACGCACACGTGGCGCAGTATATAGCGGGCTTTACCTCGCGCGGGGAGCTGCGCGGGGCGGGCTGCGGAAAGGCGCGGTACGCCACGGGCGAGGTGTTTCAGATGTTCCCGCCGCAGCTCGGCGATAACGGCGTTTCGCCCGAAGCTCTTATAAAGGTAATGGACGCCAACGGCGTTGAGAGGGCGGTGCTGTTGCAGGGCAATTTTCTCGGCTTTCATAACGAGTACACCTACGAGGCGGTGCGCAGGTACCCATCGCGCTTCGTCGGCGCGGCGACCTACGACCCCTTTTGCGGCAAGGTTGCGGAAATCAGGCAAAGACTGTTCGGCGAGCTTGGGTTTAAGGCTGTCAAGTTCGAGCTGTCCGACGGCTCGGGACTTATGGCAACGCGCAGCGTCGACCTCGACGGCGAGGTTATGCGCGGCTGCTACGAACACGCGGCCGAAAACGGGCTGACGGTAGTACTCGATATAGGCAGACCGCGCTGTCCCTGCTGGCAGGTGGACGCGGTTGCCGCCGCGGCGGAGAGGTACCGCGACGTTACCTTCGTGCTTTGTCACCTGCTTGCGCCGCAGATATGCGACGGCGAACTGGTTAAAACAGCGCTCGGCAAGCTTGTAAAGCCAAACGTGTTTTTCGATATTTCTTCGCTTGCGGCAAATCAGAAGCCCGAAAGCTACCCCTATCCGACGGCTGTCGCGCACCTTAAAACCGCGCGGTCGGTAGTCGGCGCGGATAAGCTGCTTTTCGGAACCGATATGCCCTGCACGCTTGCGCGCGATAGCTACGCGCATCTGCGCGATTACGTTACCGAGGGCGGAATTTTCACTGCTTCCGAGCTTGAGGACGTTTTTTATTACAACGCGCTGAAAATATATTTTTAACCGACGGCGACACCGTCGGTTTTACTTTTTTGAAAAAGCATGGTATAATGCTGCGTATGTACGGAATTTACGCGGACGTAATAGGCGCGGCGGAGCGCGCGCTGCAAAGCTTTGACGAAACCAAAGAGCTTTTGGAATATCCCGAGGTGCAGGCCGACAAGGCTTACTATCTTTCGGTGCTGTCGAAGTACAATTCCCTGTCGTCGCTTAAAGGCACGCTCGAAGGGTTGAAGGATGCGCTTGACGGGGCACGGGATTATTCCGCGCTGCTTGCCGTAAGCGGAGACGAGCGCGACGCGGTGCTTGCGGAAATATCGTCGCTGAAAAAGCGTGCGGCGTACCTTGCGGGCAGCCTTGCCGACGCGCTCGGTTGCAGCCGCGTGCGGGAAAGCGCTTATTGCAGGCTTAAATTCACTAACGCGAAAATAGGCGAAGCGTTCTACGGCTTGATAAGCGGCTACCTTGCCGCACACGGCGTTACGGTTAGCTCTGAGTCGCAGCCGCAGTGTTTTTCGTTTACCGCCGAGGGGGCGGACGTTATTACGCGGCTTACACCGCTTACGGGCACGCATAGAATTTGCGGTCGGTCGGGCGGGTCGCTGTCGTTTGCGGTTACGCCGTCGGCGGCAGCTGCCGATTTGGATGAAAGGCAGTTTAAAACGGACGTTTTCCACTCGCACGGGGCGGGAGGTCAGAATATAAACAAGGTTGAAACGGCGGTGCGCATAACGCATATTCCTACGGGAATTTCCGTTGTATGTCAGGACGAGCGCAGCCAGCTTAAAAACAAGCGCCGCGCCGAGGAAACCATTAAAAAGCGGTTGACCGAGCTTAACGACCGCAACGAGAAAAACCGAATTGAGGCTGACATATACGCTCAGTTTCTTAAAAAAAATACGCCGCTGACTTTCGATGCGGATGCAATGACCATGACCGATACGCGGCTTGCCGCGTTTACAAAAGTGCCCTTCCCGCCGACGGAAGCGGAGTTTACTTCTTATATTAACGGACTGATTGTATGCTGAAAACCATTACGGCGGATACGCGCAGGGTTATCCTGTCGTCGCACCGCAGAGTCTACAAAACGGAAAACTTTATCACGGCGACGCGCCGCATAGCCGCGGTCGATGCGTTCGTTTCGCGTGCGGCGGAGGCGGTGTTTGCCACGGGAATATCCTTGGACGGAAGCATTTCCGCGCGGACGGAGGACGGCCTTTACACTCTCGCATTTTGCGTGAGGGACTCGGGCGATTTGGTTTTTTACGGTTTTGCTTCTGCCGAAGCGTACGAGGGCGGTCTGGACAGACGTCTGCGTGAATACCTTGAAAAGCACGAAAAAATAACCTTTTCGCTGTCCGAGGCAAAGGCTTGCAATGACGGAGACTTGACGAGGCTGTACCTTGTTTCGGGTTCCGACGGGGCGGTTAATTTTCCTTACCTCAACGATATTCAGCGGTCAATCGTCCAAACCGAGGACGCCAACGTGCTGGTGCAGGGAGTTGCGGGTAGCGGAAAAACCAACGTGTGCGTGGAAAAAATAGTTTACTGCGCCTGCCGCAATTATCGCGGCAGGGTGCTGTATACCACATTTTCGCGCGGGTTGCTTACCGAAACACGCAGCCGCGTAGAGCAGTTTGTGAAAAATGCGGACGGGTTTATTTGCGACTACGAAAACGGCAGGGTGACGTTTCTCGACCCCGACCATAAGAGAGCTGTCGAAAATAAGCTGGGCGTTCCGTTTTCGGTGGACAGCGACGGCGAGATAATAACCGCACTCAAACGCATTTCCTCTTTTTTGAAGGAAAAGGTGGATTACTTCCTTATATCCGATATATACGCGGGGTATTTCCCGCCGAAGCGGGTTGCGGGTGAAAGCGAATTTCTCGGAGAGTATCTCGGCGGCGGCAGAAATTACAGACTGTCGGGTGCGCTTGACAAAATTAAAAATGTCGCGCCCGAAATTATATACAAAGAAATTTACGGAATGATTTTCGGCCGCTACGAACCCGATTCGCCGACGGATATGATGGGACGCGCAGAGTACGCCGAGGCGAGAAGCGACAGCTTTTCCCCGCGCGAGTGCGACGTTATTTACACGGTTGCGTGCGACTATGCGGAATTTCTTGCAAGGCGCGGTTATAACGATAACAATGCTATGAGCCGCGAAATTCTTGCCAAGGTATCCGCGCCCGAATACTCCGTCGGGGTAATCGACGAGGCGCAGGACTTCACGCAGGTAAATTTGTACCTTATGAAGACCCTTTGCCGCAAGCTGTTCTGCGTGGGCGACGCGTTGCAGATGATTAATCCGTCTTACTTCAATTTCGGATATTTAAAGCGCATAATGTACGGCGACGTGACGGGGGTCAACGAGCTGAGGCACAATTACCGCAGTACCGAGTTGATTGAAAAAATTGCTGGCAGACTGGGCGAAATGAACGTAAAGCGGTTCGGCACGCATAGCTTTGTTTTAAAGGGCGAGAGCGTTCCGTCGCCTTTGCCGAGCGCGGCGGTGTTCGTTAGGGACAAAAGCTTCGTATATTCTCTCGGCGAGAAGCGGTTTGAAAACGTGACCGTGGTTGTCGCTTCGCGGCAGAAGAAGGAAAAGCTGAAAAAGATTCTCGGCAAGACGGAAATTCTTACGGTTGCCGAGGCTAAGGGACTTGAAAGAAATACCGTCATACTCGCGGACGTTTTAAGCGATAACGCCGACAAGTGGCGCTATCTGCACGGCATGTCGCTCAACAGAAAGACGGCGGATGAAAACTCGGTTTTCAGATATTACTTCAATCTTTTTTACGTGGGCATTTCACGCGCACGGCAATATCTTTTCGTTACCGAAAGCGACTGTCCGCAGTTTTTCGACGGGTTTTTCAACGAATGTTTCGAGATACGCGGCAAGGACAGCGCGCTTGCGTTTTTGAAAGAGATAGCCGGCAGAACGGAAATCGACGACGAGGAGTTGACCGAGCGGATAGAGAAGTTCTGCTCGCTCGAACAGTATTCAAACGCCCGTTCGACTGCGGACAGACTTTCAACTGACGCGCTGAGGAAAAAACAGCTTGCATATATCGACGTACACGAAAGCTATTTGCGCTACGGCAGGTGGCGCGACGCGGGTACGGAATACTGGCGGCGCGGCATGGACGCCGAGGCGCGCGAGGCGTTCACCCGTTCGGGTGACGAGCAGCTGTTCCCTTTAATGGACGCGTGCAAGGCGGGAGGAGGTGCGCTCGACCCCGAAATAGTAAAATTTTATCCGCTGGTATCGGATAACGATGTCGCAAAAAAAATAATTCTGGAAACGCTTGCGCGTGACCGAGCCGACATAGCGGCAGGGCTTAAAGCCGCAAACGAAAAGCTTAAAAGGAAGAAAAGACAATGAACGATATAAAAGAATTGATAGAAAGTTTTGTTGAGTATCGCAACCTTATTGCGCCGTTGCAGGAAAGCCTGCACTCAGTCGGAAAAACCTACGAAGAAATAAGGGTGGACCTCGAAAGTCTGACAAAAAGCTTTTCGGGCAACGCCGCAAGTCAGCTTGAAAGGGTGCACGCCGCGGTAAACGCGCAGGCGAAAAGCGGACAGGAATTAGGGCGCAAAATAGAGGAATACTCCGCTTCAGGCGAGAGGTATGCGCAGGCGGTAAAGGATATGTCGGCGCGGTTTTCTTCGGTGGTCAACCGCATAGACGCGCTTGAAGAAATAGAAAAAACCGCGCGCGCCCAGCTTGAAAGAATAGATACGCTTATCAGCGAAAAACAGTCATCTTATAATTTGAAGGATTTGCAGAAATCGCTTGACGGTTATAATACCAACGTAGAAAAAATAAGCGACTTTATCAATAAAGACGTTGCGTCGGTGCTAAAAGAAAACGCGGAAAAGATAGAGGCTATCCGCAGGGAAAACGAGCAGCTTTCCGCCGCGGTTTCAGAACAGAGTAAGGACGTAGCCGAGCTGACCGCGACGTTCAGGGAAACTTCGGCATTGCTTAAAAAGGTCGTTGAAAACGGCACGGTTAACGAGCAGTATCTGTTCGACGCGTTTGACAAATGGGCTGCGGACAGAAAGGTAAAAATCAAGAAAAAGTAGGGAATATGGCGCAGATAACCGACTTACTGGAAGCAATAATCAATGACGACAAAACGGCGTACGACGCCCTCGGTCCATGCGGGAATTACCGTCTGGGCCGCTTCCCTGTGCTTTCGCTGCTGTATATGTACGGGGCAAAGCGCATACTTTCCGCGCATGAAAAAAGCTTGCTTAAAATAACCGCGTGGCAGGAGGAGGACGAACCCGCCGCAGTCTCGAAGGAGTTTTCGCGCGTTGCGGGCAAATGTCTCAGGCTGTATTCCGACGAGGTGGTAACCCCGCTGGAAATGCTGCTGATTTTAGATAAGACGCGTAAATTCAAGCGGATATATCCCGCGGTCAAACCGCAAAAAGAAGTGCGCGAAAGGCTTAAATCGATTTATTCGATTAAGTATGCTTTAAATATAAGCTTCGAGGGCGACGCCGTAATTTTAGACAGGCGACCTATGACCCGCAGGGAGAAAAAGACAGTTGCGGTCGGGGTGATATGCTCGGCGCTTGCAGCGGTAATAGCCGTAGGCGTTCCCGTTACAACCGTTGCGCTTATACCCAAGCCCGTAGAGGGAGAGGTGAAAAAGCTGAGCCAGATTGACTTCGCGTCCAAAAAGGAATACACGCTTAAAAGCGATATAACCCTGCCCGAAAATTTTTCGGTAAGCAAGTTTAATTGCAGGATATACGGCGACGGAAACAAAATAATCGCGGGCAAGGGCGCGTCGCTGGGAGAGCTTAACGGCAAGCTTTCGGGCGTTACCGTGCAGTCGTCGGGCGCTCTGTTTACGTCGGTTTCGGAAAACGCGGCGATAGAAAACGCGACGTTCAACGTCACTGCCGACATAGTCTCGGGCGCTGCGACGGCGCTTGTCGCCGTAACCAACTTCGGCACAATCGACGGGGTTGAAGTAAACGTAGGAGGAACAATCCGCGCGCAGGCGACTACCGATACTCCTACGGACGAGCTTATCTTCGGCGGCGTTGTGCTTGTCAACAACTACAAGTACAGCTCGCGCGGGGCGGGTACGGTTAAAAACTGTACGGTAAATTATTCGCAGCTGTCGCTTATAGGCGAGGCGTCGGCAAACGCCGTGTTCGGCGGTATTGCGGGCGTCAACGCGGGCTACGTGGAGGACTGCACCGTTACCGGCTCTATCGGCGCGGAGACCTTCGATTTGGCGGGCGTGTGCGTCAACAACAGCGGCAGGCTTTCGGGCAACGTCAACGAGGCTGAGCTTACCCAGACCTCTTCCGACGCGGGCTGGAACCCCATGTCGTGCGGCATAGTTATGAATAACGACGGGACGGTTACCCGCTGTGAAAACAGGGCTGATATATCGGCGGTTTCGACAAGCACTGCCGAAACCGAGACCCCCCGCGCGGTAGCGGCGGCGGGCATATCTTATCTGAACGGAGGTGAAATTTCGCTTTGCAAAAACAGCGGCTCGCTTTCGGCAAGCGGGGACGGCACGGTTTATGCGGGCGGCATATCGGCGGTGTCGCACGGGCTTACCGTTAATTGTATTTCGGGTGGCGAAATAACCGTAGCCGCGGGGGACGCGTACGTAGGCGGAATAGTAGGTTCAAGCGTCATTGCGCGGGATATATTCGCGTTCTACTACGGCGTGGTGCAGGACTGTATAAGCGAAAACTTGATTTCTGTTACCGCGAGCGGGGACAAACCCTCTTGCGTGGGAGGCATAACGGGGCTGGTGCAGCAAGGCAGTTACGACGGCACATTTTTCGGGGGCGGGGTCACCGGCTCGTACTTCACCGGTACAAATAATTTTGCCGGCAACTATTCCGGCGCGATTGTCGGAGTGGTCGGCAAAAATATTTACGATAATAATTCATATACTTCGGGTGAAACCGAATATCATAACTTCGAGGGAAATTACTTTTTAAGCGGTACGGCGTTCGGGGCGGCGGTAGAGGACGAGGAATTTTCCACCGTTGCGGACAAGGGCGCGGATATTGTCGCGTTGGAGGAAATATTAAATTCCGAAGCCTATAAAAAAATTTTGGCAGAGTTTAAAAAATAAAAATCCGCTTTTGGTCTTGCAATTTTCAAATTCGGTGGTATAATATACGCTACGGGGGGAAACATGCAACTTTTACCTGATAATTTAATCGAATTAGAATACGTTTTAAGAATGATAATCGCCGTCCTTTTGGGCTTTGCGATAGGTACCGAGCGTAAGATGCGCTTTAAAGAGGCGGGCATGCGAACACATGCGATTGTGTCTGCGGGCGCGTGTCTGTTTATGCTTATATCAAAGTACGGCTTTTCGGATATGGAAGGCAAGTACGACGGGGCAAGGCTTGCTGCGCAGGTTGTTTCTGGTATAGGCTTTATAGGCGCGGGAATGATAATGTACCGCAAGCAGGCGGTTCACGGGCTTACCACCGCCGCGGGCGTGTGGATAACCGCGGGCGTAGGTATGGCTGCGGGCGCTGGTATGTACATAGTTGCGGCAAGCTCTACCGCGATAATTATCGCGGCACAGTGCGTAATGCACATAAACTGCAAGTTCTTTAAAAACAAGCATTACGTTCAGCTCAGGGTGGTTTTTATAAACAAGACCGACGAAAGCGACACGGTACAGCGCATTTTCGAGGTGGACCGTTATGTTCAGCTCGACGCGAAGAAGCACGGCGACGATATAGTTTTTTCGGTGCTTGTGCGTACAGACAAGGAATTTGACGACAAGTTTATTTTAGAGGTTTTGCAGCAGCACCCGTTCATTCAGTCGATTGACAGAATAGACGACGAAGTGAATTAAAAAAAGCAGGGTTTTCCCTGCTTTTTTTGGACGAAATAGTACTGCTTGCGCAGGACGAAAAATAAAACTCACCCGTTTTCGGGTGAGTTTTTTACTTGCCGTTGTTTATTTGGGCTGCTTGCCTATATACGCGAGTATGCCTCCGTCAACGTACAAAATGTGTCCGTTGACTGCGTTCGACGCGTCGGACGCGAGGAAGACTGCGGGACCTGCAAGCTCGTCCGCTTCAAGCCACCTGCCCGCGGGCGTTTTGGAAATGATAAAGCTGTCGAAGGGGTGACGGCTGCCGTCGGGCTGCTTTTCTCTTAAAGGCGCGGTCTGCGGGGTTGCGATATAGCCGGGACCTATGCCGTTGCACTGAATATTGAATTCGCCGTATTCCGAGCAGATATTGCGGGTCAGCATTTTAAGTCCGCCCTTAGCCGCCGCGTACGCGGAAACGGTTTCTCTGCCCAGCTCGCTCATCATAGAGCAGATATTTATGATTTTGCCGTGTCCCTTTTTAATCATAGAGGGGATTACGGCTTTCGCCATAATAAACGGTCCGTTCAGGTCTATGTCTATTACCTGTCTGAACTGCGCCGCAGTCATTTCGGTCATGGGTATGCGCTTGATAATGCCCGCGTTGTTAACGAGTATATCTATAACGCCGACTTCCTTTTCTATTTTTGCTATCATTGCGTTTACGGCGTCCTCGTCGGTAACGTCGCAGACGTAGCCGTGCGCCTTTATGCCCGCCGCCTTGTATGCGTCAAGTCCCTTTTTAACAAGCTCGTCGTTGATGTCGTTGAACACGACCGTTGCGCCCGCAGCGGCGAAGCCCTGCGCTATCGCAAAGCCTATTCCGTAAGACGCGCCCGTGACGAGTGCGATTTTGCCGTCAAGTCTGAAATCTTTCATTTCCATATTCGTAAGCTCCTTTTAGGTTGGTAATAAAAGGATACCACAATTTTTCGGGTTTGTACAGCGCACGCATAAAAATAAATGTAAAATTTTGTCAAATTACAATTTTTTTGTAATGCGCCCCAAAAAAGTTGACAGCCGCCCGAGGTAAATTATATAATGCGTCTTGTTTATTTTTATTAAACTTTTAGTTTAAATTTGCTAACCGCGGGAGGGCGTATGGAAATAGGTGCAAAAATAAAGCGATTGCGATTGCAGTTAAATCTTTCGCAGACGGAGCTTGCCGACAGGTGCGAGCTGACAAAGGGCTACATATCGCAGCTTGAAAACGATTTGACTTCGCCGTCGATTTCGACGCTGATTGACATTTTGGCGGCGCTGGGCACCGACCTTGCCGCGTTCTTTAAAAAAGAGGACGACGCGCGCGTGGTCTTTCACGCGGAAGAGTTTATCGAAAAGCAGGACGGGGGAATGAGTCTTAAATGGATAATTCCCAATGCGCAGAAAAACGAGATGGAGCCCGTGCTGGTAGAGCTTGCCGAGGGCGCGGCGACCGCCGACGATTTTCCGCACAACGGCGAGGAATTCGGCTTCGTGTTGGAGGGTAAAATCATTATCGAGCTGGGCAGCGCAAGGTACACCTGTAAAAAGGGCGAAGCGTTCTATTACGCAGCGGACAAGTCCCACAAAATAGTAAACGGCGGCAAAAGCACGGCAAAATTTATCTGGGTATCCACCCCGCCCAACTTTTAAGGAGAAGAAATTATGGAAAATATAATCGAGCTTAAAAACGTCAGAAAGGTATTCGACGACGAAATGGTCGCCGTCGACAATTTCAATCTCGAAATTAAAAAAGGCGAGTTCGTAACTTTTCTCGGCCCGTCTGGTTGCGGCAAAACTACAACTCTTAGAATGATTGCGGGCTTTGATATTCCTACTTCGGGGCAGATACTTTTAAACGGCAAGGACATTTCCCTGCTGCCGCCCAACAAGCGCCCCGTAAACACGGTGTTTCAAAAATACGCGCTGTTTCCGCACCTCAACGTATACGAAAATATCGCGTTCGGTCTGCGCCTTAAAAGGATAGAAAATACCTACCGCAACAAAGAGGGCGCGGAATATACCAAAAAGGTCAGGCTTTCGAAAGCCGAAATAGACAAAAAGGTGAGAAAGGCGTTGGAAATAGTCGACTTAGAGGGCTTTGAAAAGCGCGCCGTTTCCACTCTGTCGGGCGGACAGCAGCAGCGTATAGCAATAGCCCGCGCCATAGTCAACGAGCCTGAAATTCTGCTGTTGGACGAGCCGCTCGGCGCGCTCGACCTTAAAATGCGCAAGGAAATGCAGATAGAGCTTAAAAAGATGCACCGACTTTTGGGTATTACCTTCATTTACGTCACGCACGACCAGGAGGAGGCGCTTACCATGTCGGACAAGGTCGTCGTAATAAACGACGGCGAAATTCAGCAGACGGGCACCCCAGACGAAATTTACAACGAGCCCGTAAATACGTTCGTCGCCGACTTTATCGGCGACAGCAACATATTCAACGGCACGGTTGTGGGCAAGCTCAAAGTAAAATTCTGCGGCGCAACCTTCGACTGCCTCGACGACTACGAAAAAAATCAGCTTGTCGACGTGGTGGTGCGCCCCGAGGATATTAAGCTTTGCGCGCCCGCCGAGGGACAGCTGAAGGGCAAGGTAATATCTTCGGTATTCAAGGGCGTGCATTACGAAATAACGGTGCAAATAGGCAAGTTCGAGATAGTCGTTCAGTCCACCTCGACCGCGCCCGTCGGCAACTTAATAGGGCTGAGGATAGAGCCCGACGGTATTCACCTTATGGAAAAGGTTTACACCGTCAACCGCTACGACGGCGTAATAACAAAAAACAATACCGTCAAATTCGGCGACGGCGAATTCGAGTGCGACGTTACCTCGCTGTACGCGGGTTCGACCCTCGACGAGGAGGGCTACCTTATAACCGCGGCGGGCGAAAAGCTTGACCTTATTGGTACGGAAGTCGAAGTCGAGGTGGATACGCACGACGTAACTATGACCGACGATAAGGACGCGGGCGGCGCGTGCGGAAACATCATATCTATGATTTACAAGGGCGACCATTACCGATACATAGTCAGAACGGAAGAGAACGAGGAGGATTACGTTTTCTCGTGCCCCGACCTCTGGAACACGGGCGACCTCGTCGGAATTATAATTGCACCCGATAAGATTAAAATGAAGTTGAAGGTTAAAAATGACTAAACTGCGTTTTTCGAGGAAACAGCTCTGCATACCCTACGCGCTGTTTTTAATCCTCTTCGTTATAGCACCGCTTTTCGTAATAGTCTATTACGCGTTTACTGACGGTGAGGGGAAATTTTCGTTTGCAAACTTTGCGAATTTCTTTACAAGCACCAACACGCTGGGCACGCTTTTTTACTCGTTCGGACTGGCGATTGTTACTACGCTGGTATGCCTTGCGATAGCTTATCCCACGGCATATATCCTTGCGAGAAGCAATATCAGAAAAAAATACGTGCTTTTGATGCTGTTCGTTCTGCCCATGTGGATAAACTTTACGCTGAGAATAACCGCGCTTAAAGAGATACTTTCGCTTATCGAGGGCAACATTTCCAGGTACCCGTTTTTCAACTCGGTAGTGGGTATGACGTACGATTTCCTGCCGTTTATGCTGCTGCCGCTGTACACCTCTTTGCAGAAGATGGACAAAAGTCTTTTGGAGGCGGCGTCCGATTTGGGCGCTAACCGTGTAACCGTATTTTTACGCGTAACGCTGCCGCTTTCGGTGCCGGGGATAATTTCGGGCATGACTATGGTGCTGCTGCCGTCAATGACCAACTACGTCGTTTTAGATATGCTGTACAACAGCGACTACATAATGGGTAGCCTTATAGGCAGCTACTTCGCTGCGTACGACTGGCACAACGGCTCTATGATTTCGCTTGTTCTGCTGGTAATTATTTTCTTCGTAACGCTGATTACTAACCGCTTTTCGGACAAGGACGCAAGCGCAAGAGGGGGTGTGCTATGAAAAAGGCTTTACGCTACGGCTGGCTTATATTAGTGCTGCTTTTTATCTACGTTCCCATACTCGTCCTTGCGGTATACAGCTTTACCGAGGCAACCACCGTTGGAGGAAGCACGGGCGGATTTTCTTTTAAAAACTACGTCAATCTTTTTGCCGATGACGAGATGCGCGGAATGATTTTCGGCACCGTCGCGCTTGCGCTGATTTGCGCCGCGATTTCCACCGCGCTTGCAACCTTCGGCGCGATAGGCGCGTTCTATTCCAAGCGGGTCACTAAGTCGCTTATCAACAATTTCAATCAGATACCCGTCGTTAACGCCGACATAGTCACGGGCTTTTCTATATGCATATTGCTTATAGTCATTATGCGCGTGGATAAAAATTCTTTTATCCCGCTCGGGCTCGGGCACGTCGTGCTTACCGCGCCGTTCGTCTATCTGTCTATTCTGCCCAAGCTTAAACAGATGGACAACAGCCTTTACGAGGCTGCGCTCGACCTCGGGGCGACGCCCGCGCAGGCGCTTTTCAAGGTCGTTCTGCCGCAGCTTATTCCGGGAATAGCGTCGGGCTTTATGCTCGCGGTTACTCTCTCGCTCGACGACTATTTCGTGACGACGTATACCAAACCGTCGACGTTCGATACCATAAGCACCTACGTGGTTAACGCCACGCGCGGCTCGCAGACGGAAACCAAAACCGCTTTGTGGGCGCTCAGTACGCTGATATTCGTACTCGTAATTATTTTCGTGGCGGCAATGAATATCGTTTCCGTCAGAAAAAGGAGGAGCGCATGAAAAGGATAGCCGCGGCTGCCGCCGCTCTCGTCTTCCTTGCCGCGCCGCTTGCGGGCTGCGCCGAGGGCGAAAAGACCGTAACCCTGCGCGTCAGCAGCTGGGAAGAGTATATCGATTTGGGCGACTGGGACGAGACGATAGACCTTGAAAGCGGCGATATTACGGGCGTAAATTCCATGGTCGACGATTTCACCGAATGGTTCAATTCCACGCACGACTACAAGGTAAAGGTAGAGTATTCCACCTTCGGCACAAACGAGGATTTGTATAACCGGTTGAGCCTCGGGGATAAGTACGATTTGGTGTGTCCCTCTGATTATATGATTATGAAGCTGCTTGCCGAGGACAAACTTGAAAAGTTTTCGGACGAATTTCTGGAAAGCGGCGAACATACGCAAAACGTCTCGCCATATATCGCGGATATATTCGAAAGCTACGGCTGGACGGAATACGCCGCGTGCTATATGTGGGGAACGTCGGGCTTCGTGTACAATCCCGATTTGCTTGTAAACGACGACGATATATCTTCTTGCGGAATTTTACTCAACCACGACTATAACCGTAGCGTGACAATAAAGGACAACGTGCGCGACGCGTACTTTGCCGCGCTTAGTATAATCAACAGGGACAGACTGACCGCAGGGCTTTCGTCCGAGCAGCTAAGCGCATATTTAAACGATACCGACAGCGCGACGATAGCGCTTGCCGAGGACGTGCTTAAAAGTATAAAGGACAACGTGTATTCGTTCGAGACGGATTCGGGCAAGGCGGATATGGTTACGGGCAAGGTAACCGCAAACTATCAGTGGTCGGGCGACGCGGTGTATATTCTCGACGAGGCGGACGCGGACGAGGTTTCGCTTTGGTATGCGGTGCCCGAGGAATGTTCTAATTTGTGGTTCGATGGCTGGGTCAAGTTAAAGGACGGAATAGACGGCGACGTTAAGCGAGACGAGGCGGCGGAGGCTTTCGTAAACTTCCTTGCAAAGTCTGAAAACGCGATAAGAAATATGTACTACATCGGCTACACCTCGGCGATAGCGACCGATACCGTTTTCGAGTATATGGACTGGAACTACGGCGCGGAAACCGACGACACGCTCGACTACGATTTAAGCTACTTTTTCGGCGACGGCTGCGTGCTTACCGCGGACGCGGAAAACTTCGACGGCGAGAACAGGGGCAGGCAGTTATTCGCGCAATATCCCCCCGCCAACGTCATAGAGCGCAGCGTGGTAATGCTTGACTTCGGCGACAAGCTTGCCGAAATAAACCGCATGTGGATTAACGTCCGCTGCCCCGATTTGAAGGACGTTTCACCCGCCGTGTGGGGCGTAATCGGCGCAATAGCGGGCGCGTCGGCAATAGCCGTATGCCTGTATATTTTCAGGTACAGAATATTTACCGCGCGCCGACCTAAAAAGGGATACGAAAAGGTGACGAAATGATTGTAGAGCAAGAAAAAACAATATACCGCGGAAGAGAGGTTCTTTTCCGCTGCGCCACTGCCGACGACGGCGAAATGCTGCTCGAAGCGTATAAAAAGGTTACGGGCGAAACGCCCTTTCTCGCCATGGACGCGGACGAGATATCGTTTACCGTCGAACAGGAAAAAGCGTTTATAGAAAAAAACAACTCCGACCCGCACTCGCTTATGCTTTTGGTGTTCGTCGACGGACGGTACGCGGGCAACTGCTCGTATGCGGGCAAAACGGCGTCCCGCAGGACGGCTCACCGCGCCTCGTGCGGCATTGCGCTTTTGCGCGAATTTACGGGAATGGGTCTTGGCGGGATAACGCTTGAAAGGCTGCTTGCCGAAGCAAAGAAGGCGGGCTTCGAACAGATGGAGTTAGAAGTTTATTCCGAAAACACGCGGGCGCGCAAGCTGTACGAACGGCTGGGGTTTACCGAGTGCGGTCGTATACCCGACCACTCGCGCGTGAACGGCGAAAGCTTCGATATAATAAGAATGTATAAAAGGCTTTGATGCGCGGGGCGGCAAATTGCCGCCCCGCGCTTATTCGCCCTTGACAAATGGACGCGGCGCAATTATAATTTAGATATAACTTGAAAGAGGCGGTCTATGAAATATACCAATCCCGTTATACAGGCGGACTATTCCGACCCCGACGTAATACGCGTCGGCGACGATTTTTTTATGGTTGCGTCAAGCTTCAACCACGTGCCGGGGGTGCCCGTGCTGCACTCTAAAAACCTCGTGCAGTGGCGGCTTGTCAACTACGTTTTCGACGAAATTCCGTTCGCGGGGTACGATAAGGTCAAGCACGGCAACGGTGCGTGGGCGCCGTCAATACGCTACCGCGACGGCAGATATTACTGCCTTATTCCCTTCCCCGACGAGGGTATATTCGTTTCAGAAACGGACGACCCGTTCGGCGAATGGTCGCCGTTGCGCCCGCTGCTTACGGGCAGCGGATACGAGGACCCCTGCCCTATATGGGATAACGGAAGGTGCTACGTCGTGTTCGCGTTTGCAAAAAGCCGCGCGGGGTTCAATTCCGAGCTTGCGGTTTTCGAAACGGACGAGCTTTTGCAACGGCGCGCGTATTCCTATAAAAAGGTGTTCGACGGGCACGCCGTCTGTCCCAAAATCGAGGGCCCCAAATTTTTAAAGCGCGGCGGGTACTACTATATAACCGCGCCGTGCGGCGGGGTTACTTCGGGCTGGCAGGTTGCGCTAAGGTCGCGGGATATATACGGTCCTTACGAAAGCAAGGTTATTTTAGCTCAGGGCGACAGCGACGTCAACGGCCCCCATCAGGGCGCGCTCGTAGACGTGGACGGAGCAAACTGGGCGTTCGTGCATTTTCAGGATATGGGCGCGTACGGCAGGGTAGTGCATTTGCAGCCCGTAAGGTGGGTTGCCGGCTGGCCGCTTTGCGGCGTGACGGACGGCGAAATTGCCGGCGAGCCCGTGACAGAGGGCGAGTACCCCGTGGACTGCGTAACCGATTTTACGCTTGACCCCGACGACGGTTTCGACGGCGAAAGTCTTTCGCTTAAATGGCAGACGCCAGCGAACAAGGGGCTTGACTGGTACTCTATGAGGCGGGGGCTAAGGCTGAACTGTATTCCTTACGAAAGCAATTCGCTGGGGGATATGCCCAACCTTTTTATGCAGAAAATACCGTATCTTAACTTTACGGTAAAGACTAAGTGCCGCCTCGACCTTATAAACGACGGCGACGAAACGGGCTTCGTGATGTTCGGCAAAAGCTACGCGTATATTTGCGTGGTAAGGAAAAACGGTCGCAACTACCTTGAAATACGCAAGGGTAGCGTGGGCGGCGGCGCGGACGAAACGCTTTGCCAAAGCCAACCCTACGACGAGCCGTACGTCACCTTTCAGCTTTCGGCAAGGTACGAGGAAAGGAATAAACTTACGTACAGGTTTACGTTCGGCGGCAGCGCGTTCACGCATAAATTTTACGCGTCGCGCGGGGCGTGGACGGGTGCGAAAATGGGAATATACGCCCGCTCTGAAACCTTCGGCGGCAGCGCGACCTTTAAATTTTTCCGCGTTACCTGCACCGACGGTAAATATAAAAACAACTGATTTTTCGTCGTTCATTCGCTTGCCTTTATCCGCGTGGTGTAGTACAATGGTGCGACACTCAGAGGGAGGGTAACGAATGGAAAAGGTAAAACAAAAGTATAATCTGTTTTCTGGCAAGGCGCTGTTTCTTCTGATACTTCCTATCGTTATCGAATCGGCGCTGTCGATGTCGCTGGGTATGATAGACGGGCTTATGGCTTCGGACGCGAAGGGTGCGGCAGCCGACGAAATACTTTCGGCAATTACGGGCGTGGACCAGATTTCAAGCCTTATTATTCAACTCTTTTCGGCGTTCGGTGTAGGCGGCTCGGTAATATGCGCGCAGCTTCTCGGCGGCGGAAAGGTTGAGGACGCCAACAAAAGCGCGAAGCAGCTTTTGGTTATTTCCCTGCTCGTTTCTCTGTTCTTTACGGGACTTTGCCTTGCGCTTAACAACCAGATAGTGGGACTGCTTTTCGGCGAATCGGGGGAGTCGACCAAGGAAAACGCTTACATATACTTTTACATAAATTCGGCTTCGTATCCGTTCGTTGCCATATTCAACACCTGCGCGGCGCTTTTAAGGGCGCAGCGCAAAAGTATGAATACCATGATTTCGGGAATAATCAGCTTCGGTTTAAACGTGGGATTTAACGCGCTGTTTATCTACGTTTTCAAGCTGGGTATAGCGGGCGTGGCTTTGGGTACGCTGATAGCGCGCATATTCCCCGCGGCGTTCACGCTCGGGCTTATGACCAAAAAGAGTAACCTCGTACGCATTAAAATTTTCGAAAAATTCCGCTTCGACGGCAAGCTTTTAAAGCGCATATTGCGGCTTGCAATTCCCAGCGGTATAGAAAACAGCTTCTTCCAGCTTGGTAAAATTCTCGTAATTTCTTTTATATCGATAGGCGTATACAACACGGTTATAACCGTCGACGGCGTTACCGATTTGGTTAACTACCACACCTCGGCTAACTCGGTCGCGTACAACGTCAACACCGTCAGCTCGATTGTCGGCAACGGAATAAATACGTCCGTGCTTACGGTAATAGGTCAGGCGGTCGGCACGGGGGATATGGGCTGCGTAAAGCACTACGTTAAGAAGATGCTCGGCATAAGTTACGTAGGCAACGCGCTTTGCGTGGCGTTTGCGTTCGGAATGTCGCCGCTGCTGCTCGACTTTTACAACATCTCGCCCGAGTCGCGCGATATAGCCTGGCAATGCCTGCTGCTCTGTCTGCCCATACAGATAGTCACTTATCCGCTTTCGTTCGGTATGCCCGCCGTACTCAAAGCCAATTCGGACATGAAGTACGTCATGGGCTCGTCGGTGTTCTCAATGCTGCTTATGCGCGTGGGGCTATGCTATCTTTTAACCTGCGAGTGGGTCGGCGCGCAGCTGGGCGCAATGGGGCTATGGATAGGTATGGTTTCCGACTGGGGGCTGAGAAGCGCGTTCTTCCTCGGCAGATACCTGTCGGGCAGCTGGAAAAAATCTTCGGGATTAATAAAGGACTACCCCGACTACGGCGACAGTGAAATAGTAGCCGAACGCGAGGTGGAAAAGCTTTTCATGGGGGAAATATGATTTTAGACTTATTCAATTTGTCGGGCAAGGTTGCCGTGGTTACGGGCAGCAATACCGGGCTCGGTCAAGGGATATGCAAGGCTTTTTCGGAAGCGGGCGCGCTTGTTGCGGGCGTTTCGCGCAGACCGAGCAGCGAAACGCAGGATATGCTCGGCGATAGCTTTTACAATATAATCGCAGATTTAAGCGGGCTTGACGCGGTCGATAAAATAATTAAGCAAGCTACGGAAAAGTTCGGCAGGATAGATATACTCGTAAACAACGCGGGGCTTATCAAAAGATGCGACAGCCTTGAATTTTCCGAAGAGGACTGGGACAGCGTTATGAACGTCAATTTGAAAACCGCGTTCTTTCTGTCGCAGGCGGCGGCGCGGCAGTTTGTAAAACAGGGCTCGGGCGGCAAGATAATAAATATTGCCTCTATGCTGTCCTTTCAGGGCGGCATACGCGTTCCGTCGTATGCGGCTTCCAAGTCGGGTATACGCGGAATTACAATGACGCTTGCCAACGAATGGGCGCGCTACGGCATAAACGTAAACGCGATAGCCCCCGGCTATATGGCGACAAACAATACCGAACAGCTCAGGCAGGACGGAGAAAGAAGCGCGGACATACTTGCGCGTATCCCCGCGGGAAGGTGGGGCACGCCCGACGATTTGGCTGGCGCGGCGGTTTTTCTTGCTTCCGCTGCTTCCGATTACGTAAACGGCTTTACGCTTGCGGTCGACGGCGGCTGGCTGGGCAGATAAAAAAACGGCGGAGAGAAACTCCGCCGTTTTTTTATGCGCTAATCTGTTGCAAATTCCGTATAAAAAAGCCGCCCGACGCAAGTCGAGCGGTGTTTCTATTTTTTCGCTTCGAGGATAATTTTTTCGGCGAGCTGAGGGGGCACCTCTTCATACCGCGCAAGCTCGGTCGTGAATTTGCCCTGTCCGCGGGTAATGCCGCGCAGGTCGGTTGCGTACTTGGTAATTTCGGCAAGCGGGACCTCGGCAATTACCGTCGAAAGTCCGTCCTCGGTATGGCTGTCGCAAATGCGTCCGCGCCGCTTCGAAACGTCGCCCATTACGCCGCCGAGATACTCGCTTGCAACGGCGACCTTTAATTTCATAACGGGCTCCAACAATACGGGCTTGGCTTTTAATATTCCGTCCTTGAACGCGAGAGCCGCGGCGAGCTTGAACGCCATTTCCGAAGAGTCTACGTCGTGGAAGCTGCCGTCGAACAGTACCGCGCGCACGCCCGTTACGGGGTAATCGGCAAGCACTCCGCGCGTCATACATTCGCGCAAGCCCTTTTCAACCGCGGGGATATATTGCTTGGGTACCGCGCCGCCGACGACCTCGTCGCCGAATTCGAACGCGCTTTCGCACGGCTCGAAGCGCACCTTGCAGTGTCCGTACTGTCCGTGTCCGCCCGACTGCTTTTTATGCTTGCCCTCGGCGGTGGATACGGCGCGTATAGTCTCGCGGTATGGGATTTTCGGCTCGGACAAAATCACGTCGAAGCCGTAACGCGATTTAAGCTTTTTGGCGGCTATTTCGATATGTATTCCGCCCTGACCGCTGACGATAAGCTCGCCCGTGTCGGTGCGTTTTTCGACTCCGAGCGTATAGTCCTCCTCGCACATCTTCGAGAAGCCCGCAAAAACTTTATCCTCGTCCGATTTGTCCTTTGCGCGCACCGCAAGCGAAAGGCAGGGCTTGGGGAATGCGATGGGGTCGAACTGAATTTTCGTGCCCTGCGCGCAGAGCGTATGCCCCGTAAGGGTTGAGGAAAGCTTGTTCAGCGCGCCTATATCGCCTGCGGTAAGCTCGGACACAAGCTCGCACTTTTTGCCGCGCAGCGCGAAAATCTGACCTATGCGCTCCTCGCTGTCGGTGTTGGGGTTATATAAGGTCATGCCCGATTTAAGCTTGCCCCTGAAAATTTTAATATAGCTCAGTCTGCCCGAATACGGGTCGTAAACGGTTTTGAACACCTGCGCCGCGAAGGGTCCGTCCTCTTCACACGCAACTGCCACGAGGTCGTCTTTTTCAAGGTCGGTCGCAAGCGTATTCTGCCTGTCGGCAGCGGCGGGCATATAGGTAACGATTTCGTCAAGCAGGTTTATAACGCCGCGGTTGGTCAGCGCGCTGCCCGCCATAACGGGAATTACCCCGCCCGTGAGTATGCCTTTTCTTATGCCGTGAACAGCGTCCTCCTTGGAGAGTTTGCCGTCCGAGAAATATTTGTCAAGCAGCAACTCGTCATTCTCGGCTGCGGATTCCATAAGGCTCGCCTGCATTTCCTCCATTTCGGCTTTAAGCTCCGGCGGGAGGGGAACCTCCTTGGGACCCGAGGTCGAAAATTCGTAGCAGCGTTCCTGTATCGCGTTGACGTAGCCCGTCATTTTTTCGCCCTGCATTACGGGAATCTGTATGGGCGCAAGTCTGCCTGCATACTTTTCTTTAAGCGCGGTAAGCGTGCCCTTGTAGTCCGCGTTGGGCTTATCCATTCCGTTAATAAATATGACAAGCGGCTTTTTAAGCTTTAAGCAGTAGTCTATCACCGTTTCCGCGCCGATGGGGATTATTCCGTTCGCGCCTATAACGAGTATCGCCGCGCCGCACGCCGCAAGTCCCTCGCGCCGTTCGCCCTCGAAGTCGTAAAAGCCGGGAAGGTCGATAAGGTTTATTTTAACGCCCTTCCAGTCGAAGTGCGCGCACGCGGCGTAAACGGAAAGCTTTTTCGCCTTTTCAGCGTCGTCGAAGTCCATAACGGTAGTGCCGTCCTCGGTTCTGCCCATTCGGTCTATTGCGCCGCCGTTGAAAAGCATTGCCTCGCAAAGCGTGGTTTTTCCCTCGCCGCTGTGTCCTACCACCGCGATGTTGCGGATATTTTTTGCTGTTATGCCCATAAATTTTTACCCCTTATATTTCAGATATTTATATTATACTATGGAATAACTCGCTTTTCAATAGGCAAAGTAAAATTTTTGTATAAAAAACCCCGACTGATAAAGTCGGGAATTCTGTCTCATTATTAATCGTCAAAACCCAAAAGAGAATTAGGGGTTTCGTTTAATATCTTGCAGATTTCGATTAGTGTAGACAGGTCGGGTTCGTTAATGCCGTTAACCCATCTGCTGACGGTTTGTTGTGTCGTTCCTAATTTTTCTGATAGTTGCATTTGAGACATATTATTGTTTTGTAATGCAGCTTTCAAATTTTCTTTAAAACTCATATTTGAATTATACACGAAAACCGTGTAAATTGCTTGATATACACGCCTAGCGTGTGATATTCTTTAATTTAAGAAACTATAAATAAGAGGAAAAAAATGAAACATTCGGTTATTGATTTCATTTACGTAACAAATCAAACGGTTAACGGGAAAGGTACAAGAAAATAAGGAATTTCGTAAAGCATCCGAAAGAGCGCTTAAATTTTACGACAAATTAAACGAGACGCTTACGGACGAGCAAAAAGATTACCTCGAAAGATTTATAGAGAACGAAGTGGCGCAAACGGATATAATGTTGCGTGCAACATTCAAATGCGGAATTAAGTACGGTGTGCGGCTTGTTGCGGAGAGTATGTTCGATTAAATAAAAAAAATGCAAAAAAGTTTAGAAAACAGGCGCAATTCGTTTGACTTAGGTTGTTTTTCGGGCTATACTAATTAAAGTGTGTCAACATAGGCATTACTATGCCCTTTTGGACCGACGTGTATGGGAAGAGGCGTAAAGTTACTGAAAATCACCGCTCAGCTGGCGTGACAGATAATTTGCGCTGACAAATGTAGGGGCTTCGACCCCTGCGACTAACCGCAGCTGATTTTTTATGCGGAAAGCTGCGATACACACGGTTAAGTTGATACGAAGAGAATGTTAGGATAAAAAAGGAGTTAATTAACATGGCAGGACAGAAAATCAGAATTAAACTTGCAGCTTACGACCACGAGCTCGTCGACCTTGCGGCGTCGCGCATAGTCGAGACGATGAAGAAGGGCGGCGCGAAAATTTCGGGACCCATTCCCCTTCCCACCGAGAGAGAGGTAATAACCATTCTCCGCTCGCCTCACAAATACAAGGACAGCCGCGAACAGTTCGAACAGAGAACCTATAAGAGAATTATAGACATCTACACCCCCAACGCGAAGCTTCTGGACACGGTTCACCTTCCCGCAGGCGTAGACATCAAAATCAAGCTGTAAGCTTAAAGCAATAAATCAATATCAATAAATATAGATATTCTACGCCTTGCGACGACGGTAAAACGGCGCGACGGAAAGGCGCGATATCTGAGAAATTTTTTTGGAGGAACTTTATCAATGACTTAAGCACTCATCGGAAGGAAGGCCGGCATGACTCAGGTCTTTACTCCGGAGGGGAAGGTCATTCCCGTAACGGTTATAGAGGCAGGTCCCTGCCCTATCGTTCAAATCAAAACCGTTGAAAAGGACGGCTACGCCGCTTTGAAGCTCGGTTTTGACGAAGCAAAAGAAAAGACGCTCACAAAGCCCGAGCTCGGTCAGTACAAGAAGGCAGGCGTTAAGCCCTGCAAGGTGCTTAAAGAGTTCAGACTTGCAGACCTCGCGTCGTACGAAGTCGGCAAAGAGGTAAAGGTTGACGTATTCGCCGCAGGCGACAAGGTTGACGTACACGGTATTTCCAAGGGTCACGGCTTCACCGGCGTTATCAAGCGCTGGAATCAGCAGAGACTTAAAGAGACGCACGGCGTCGGCCCCGTACACCGCGAGCCCGGTTCAATGGGTTCGATAAGCTCGCCCTCGCGCGTGTTCAAGCACAAGAATCTGCCCGGTCACTACGGTCACGAAACCACGACCGTACAGAACCTCGAAATCGTGAGAGTGGATACTGAGAGGAACTGTCTGCTTATCAAGGGTTCGGTTCCCGGAGCGAACGGAAGCGTCGTTACCATTAACGACACCGTTAAATAAGGAGAAGTAAGATGCCTACAATTAAAGTATATAAAATGGACGGCAAGGAAGCCGGCACGATAGATTTAAGCGAAAAGGTATTCGGCGCAGAGTATAACGAGCCGCTCATTCATCAGGCGGTCGTAACGAGACTTGCGAACGAGAGACAGGGCACCAAATCGACGCTTACCCGCACCGAGGTCAGGGGCGGCGGCAAGAAGCCCTGGAGACAGAAAGGCACGGGCAACGCGCGTCAGGGCTCGATAAGGGCTCCGCAGTGGATAAAGGGCGGCGTGGTATTCGCACCCAAGAGCCGCGACTTTTCAAAGGATATGAACAAGAAGGCGAAGATTGCCGCGCTTGTTTCGGCGCTTTCCAAGAAGGTTGCCGACGGCGAGCTGCTCGTTGTGGATAAGCTCGAGGTCAAGGAAGGCAAGACCAAGGAAATGGCTGCTTTCAAGAAGGCTTTGAAGCTGGACAAGTCCGCGCTCGTAGTAATGGACAACGACGACGTAAAGGTTATCCGCGCCGCGGCCAATCTTGAAAAGTTCTCGACCCTTCCCGTACAGCAGATTTCGACATACGAGGTAGTCGCTAACTCGAAGGTCGTTCTTACCAAGGCGGCTGTTGCAAAAATAGAGGAGGTCTACGGAGAATAATGTTTGCTGAAGATATTATATTGAAACCTCTCCTCACGGAAAAGGGTTACGACGGAATCGCCGACAAGAAATATATGTTTATCGTTAAGAAGTCGGCCAACAAAACTCAGATAAAGGCAGCCGTTGAAAAGCTTTTCGGCGTCGACGTAAAGAGCGTCAACACCGTAAACTGCAAGGGCAAGCTTAAAAGAATGGGCAGAAACGAAGGATATACGCCCGACTACAAGAAGGCAATCGTTCAGCTTGAAGCTGATTCCAAGACGATTGAGTTCTTCGACTCGTTATCGTAAGGAGGGGCAGACAAATGGCAGTTAAAAGATATAAACCCACCTCCCCCGCACGCCGTTTTATGACGGTAAGCGCTTATACCGAGCTGACGGGCGACAAGCCCGAAAGAAGCTTGCTCACCGATAAGCGCAAGACGGGCGGCAGAAACAATCAGGGTAAAATAACCGTTCGTCATATCGGCGGCGGAAACAGAACGAAATACAGAATAATCGATTTCAAGCGCAACAAGGACGGTATCCCCGCTACGGTTAAGAGTATTCAGTACGACCCCAACAGGTCGGCGCATATCGCGCTTCTTGCGTATGCAGACGGTGAAAAGAGATACATTCTCGCTCCCGTAGGACTGAACGTCGGCGACAAGGTGCTTTCGGGCAGCGGCGCAGACATTAAGGCGGGCAACTGCCTCAGCTTGGCGGACATCCCCGTAGGTACGGTCGTTCACGCAATCGAAATGCAGCCCGGACGCGGCGCGCAGATTGCGAGAGCGGCAGGTATGTCGGCGCAGATAATGGCTAAGGAAGGCGCTTACGCAACGCTTAAAATGCCCTCGGGCGAAATGAGATACGTTCCCGTAAAGTGCAAGGCCACGATAGGTCAGGTCGGCAACGTAGAACACGAAATTATCCACCTCGGCAAGGCGGGCAAGACGAGATACCTCGGCATCAAGCCCACCGTCCGCGGCTCGGTTATGAACCCTTGCGACCACCCTCACGGCGGCGGCGAGGGCAAGAGCCCCGTCGGACACGCAGGTCCTATGACCCCTTGGGGCAAGCCTGCTCTGGGTTATAAGACCAGAAAGAAGAAAAATCCCACTTCCAAGTTTATCTTGAAGAGAATTAATTAAGGAGGAATAAAAAATGTCAAGAAGCGTTAAGAAAGGCCCTTATGCCGAAGAAAGACTTATGGCAAGAATTGAGGCGATGAACGCTGCCGGCGAGAAAAAGGTAGTTAAAACCTGGTCCCGCGCGACAACGATATTCCCCCAGATGGTTGGACACACTATAGCGGTTTACGACGGAAGAAAGCACGTTCCCGTATATATAACCGAGGATATGGTAGGCTGCAAGCTCGGCGAGTTCGCGCCCACCAGAACTTTCAAGGGACACGCGGCGAAAACCGCCAAGAAGTAAGGAGTTTAGATTATGGCAAGCAATATGAATAAAAAGAAAGAAAGAATTGAAGCCACTAAGGATAAGCGTCCCTACGCAACGGCTAAATATCTCAGACTTTCTCCCTACAAGGTAAGAACGGTTCTCGCTCTTATCCGCGGCAAGTCGGTCGAGGACGCGGAAGCGATACTCACCTACTGCGACAAGGGCGGCAGTCTCGAAGTCAAGAAGGTCCTTCTCTCCGCAGCGGCAAACGCAGAGCATAATCAGGGTATGGACAGGGGCGACCTTTTCGTCGCGGAAGCGTTCGCGGACGGCGGCCCGCACCTTAAAAGAATGCAGCCCGTTTCCAAAGGACGCGGACACGCAATCTTAAAGAGAACGAGTCACATCACCGTAATACTCGACGCGAAGAAGGTTTAAGGAGAAGAGATATGGGACAGAAAGTTAATCCTCACGGTTTAAGAGTCGGTATAATAAAGCCCTGGGACACCCAGTGGTACGCGGATAAAAAATCCTTCGGTGCAAACCTCAAAGAGGACAACGAAATCCGCACCTTTATAAAGAAGAAATACTACGACGCTGCTATAAGCAAAATTACAATCGTAAGAGCGGCAAACAAGGTCGAAATCGGTATCTATACCGGCAGACCCGGCGTTCTTATCGGTAAAGCGGGCGCAGAAATCGAAATTATAAAGAAGGACCTTGCCAAGCTTACCAAGGGCAAGGCAATAATAATCAACGTGCGCAAGGTTGAAAAAATCGACCAGGACGCACAGCTCGTTGCGGAAGCGGTTGCTTCCCAGCTTGAAAAGCGCGTTTCATACAGAAGGGCTGTAAAACAGCAGATTGCCAAGGTTGCAAAGACCGGTATCAAGGGCGTTAAAATCACCGTCGGCGGAAGACTCGACGGCAGGGAAATCGCAGGCAGCGAAAGCTACCACGACGGTTCCATTCCCCTTCAGACGCTGCGCGCGGACATAGATTACGGCTTTGCCGAGGCACACACCACGTTCGGCGTGCTCGGTATCAAGTGCTGGATTTATAAGGGCGAAATCCTTACCGGCGGCAAAAAGCTGTTAATCTCGGAGGGAGGCGAAGAATAATATGTTAATTCCTAAGAGAGTAAAGAGAAGAAGACAGCACAGAGGCAGAATGAAGGGCACCGCCCAGAAGGGCAACAAGATAGCGTACGGCGAGTACGGCTTGGTTTCCGAAGAGTGCGCCTGGATAACCTCCAACCAGATAGAGGCTGCGCGTATCGCTATGACGAGATTTATCAAGCGCGGCGGCAAGGTCTGGATTGATATATTCCCCCACAAGCCCATTACCAAGAAGCCCGCGGAAACGCGTATGGGTTCGGGTAAAGGCTCGGTAGAATATTGGGTTGCGGTCGTTAAACCCGGCAGAGTTATGTTCGAGATGGCGGGCGTTCCCGAGGATATTGCAAGGGAAGCAATGCGCCTTGCAAGTCACAAGCTCCCCGTTAAGTGTAAGTTTGTGAAGAAAGAAAACGAGGTGGAAGCTAATGAAGGCTAAGGAAATAGTTAATTTAAGCGACGAAGAACTCGAAGCAAAGCTCAAAGAGCTTAAAAGCGAGCTTTTCAATCTTCGCTTCCGTCAGGCGGGCAGACAGCTCGATAACCCCATGTCGATAAACCTTATTAAAAAGGATATCGCGCGCGTGAACACGGTTATCCGTGCAAGGCAGTTGAAGGTGTAAGGAGGCACACGATGGAAGAGAGAAATCTTCGTAAAGAGAGAGTGGGACTGGTAGTTTCCGACAAAATGGACAAGACGGTTATCGTAGCCGTTACCGAAAAGGTAAAGCATCCGCTCTATAAAAAGACGATAACGAAAACGACCCGCTTCAAGGCGCACGACGAAAACAACGAGTGCGGCGAGGGCGACAAGGTCAGAATAGTGGAAACGCGCAAGCTGTCCAAGGACAAGAACTGGCGCGTAGCCGAAATTATCGAAAAGGCTAAGTAAGCCGACTTCGTATATACGGCGCAATTCGTCGTTGTGCTTGCGTTTTGCTTGGGTCATTTACGTCCGTGTAAACTCCCCGTCGCAAAGCCGCACACGCCTCGACTTGCTTGTATCTTCAAAGTCGTAAATAGTAGTAAGTTATGATTGTGAACCTGCGCTCAATGTAGAGCGGGGCTCTCCCCTCGCTTATGTGAGTGCGGCGCAATCCTCTGCAAAAAATAAGTTGTAAGTTCAAGAATAGGAGAATTTTTATGATACAACCTCAGACAAGGCTCAAAGCTGCGGACAACAGCGGCGCAAAAGAGCTTATGTGTATAAAGGTGCTCGGCGGTTCGTTCAGAAAGACCGCTAACATAGGCGACGTTATCGTTTGCTCGGTCAAAACCGCCAATCCCGGCGGCGCCGTTAAAAAGGGCGAAGTGGTCAAAGCGGTAATAGTTCGCACGGCGAAGGGCATCAGGCGCGAAGACGGCACGTACATCAGATTCGATGAAAACGCCGCGGTAATAATCGGAAACAATCAGGAGCCGCGCGGAACGCGTATCTTCGGACCGATTGCAAGAGAATTGAGAGAAAAGAACTATATGAAGATAGTCTCTCTCGCACCGGAAGTTCTGTAAGACAAGGAGAAAAGCTATGAACGTAAAATTGAATGATAATGTAGTGGTTATCACCGGTAAGTATGCGGGCAAGCAGGGCAAGGTAGTTGCAACTTCTCCCAAAAACGGAACGGTAGTGGTCGAGGGCGTGAATATTCACAAAAAGTCCCAGAAGGCAAGAAAGGCGAACGACGTTTCCAAAATCGTCGAAATGGAAGCTCCCATCGACGTTTCGAACGTAATGGTCGTCTGCTCCTCCTGCGACAAGGCTATCCGCGTTAAGTACAATATCGAGGGCGAAACCAAGCATAGGGTCTGCCCCAAATGCGGAGCGGTTCTCGACAAGGCGTATGCAGGCAAAGCCGCAAAGAACGCCAAGAAGGAAGAACCCAAGAAGCGCGTAAGAAAGCGTGCAAAGAAAGATGAAGCTGTCGAAACCGAGCCTCAGGGCGAGGATAAGGCAGAGTAAGGAGGGGTAATATGGCTAAGGCTAAGAAAGAATACAAATCGAGAGTTTTGGAAAGCTACGACAACGAAGTCGTCCCCGTCCTCACTAAAAAATTCGGATACAAGAACCCGATGCAGGTTCCCAAGCTTGTAAAAATAGTTATCAGCTCGGGTTTAGGCGATATTAAGGACAATGCAAAGTCCATTCAGATGGCTCAGAACGAGCTTAAAATCATATCCGGTCAGCAGCCCGTTTTGTGCAAGGCTAAAAAGTCGGTCGCAAACTTCAAGGTGCGCGAGGGTATGACTATCGGACTTAAAGTTACCCTCCGCGGCAAAATGATGTACGATTTCTACGACAAGTTCGTATCGATTGCACTTCCCCGCGTGCGCGACTTCCGCGGCGTTCCCGCAGACAGTTTCGACGGCAAGGGCAACTACTGCATGGGCTTAAAGGAACAGCTTGTCTTCCCCGAAATTCAGTACGACCAGGTCGAGAAGATAAGAGGTATGGACATCTGCTTCGTAACAACCGCTAAAACGGATGAGGAAGCCAGAGAGCTTTTAAGGGCAATGGGTATGCCCTTCAAGAAGTAAGGAGAACGGATTATGGCAAAGAAAGCAATGATAAACAAACAGCAGAAACCTGCTAAATACTCTACGAGAGCGTACACGAGATGTTCCATTTGCGGAAGACCTCACGCAGTTCTCAGAAAGTACGGAGTTTGCCGTATCTGTTTCAGAAACCTTGCTTACAAGGGACAAATTCCCGGCGTCAAGAAATCAAGTTGGTAAGAGAGGTATAGTTATGACAGACCCTATAGCAGATATGCTCACTCGCATCAGAAATGCGATTATGGTAAATAAAGACACGGTTGAGGTTCCCTCATCCAATATGAAGAAGGCTATTGCGAACATTTTGCTCGACGAGGGCTACGTTTCCGACGTCAAGCTCGTTGAGGACGGCTATAACGGCAAGCTCGTTATCACCCTCAAATACGCAGGCAAAAACCGTTCGGTTATAAACGGACTTAAAAGAATTTCCAAGCCCGGTCTGAGAAGCTACTCGGACGTAGAGAATATGCCGAGAGTACTCGACGGACTCGGAATCGCAATACTTTCGACTAACAAAGGTATAATGACGGATAGGAAAGCAAAGGCTGCCAACGTCGGCGGCGAAGTGCTTTGCTATATCTGGTAAGGAGGTAATTTAGTATGTCGAGAATATGTAA
>ERZ779626.139-NODE-139-length-49086-cov-28.325162_pt1 | contig 49086 bp, 37 predicted proteins | sample MGYA00514209_ERZ779626 | MGnify/ENA primary metagenome ERZ779626 (study PRJEB29562, sample SAMEA4376713) | mouse gut metagenome | isolation source: Cecum | study: EMG produced TPA metagenomics assembly of the A DSS colitis mouse model was used to assess the...
CGATGAAGCGGCAACCATTTAAACTATCAACAACTTAATATTTGCTATACTAGTCGTCATTCTTTTGTACGACAGGGCAACCGACACCCGTCAGCAGCAGTCCGCCTATGCAGTTTCACAATGGACAGATCACAAGACAGTTTTCAACATGAAGAAAACTGTCTTATCAGGTACGATCACGGTGGATAATTCTGTCGGGAACGTAATCGCTTTTTACTCAATCCACCAGAACATACAGGTTTATGTCAGCAGCAAACTCATTTATGAATACCCTGTTGTCAACAACAATCCATTATCAGATTCCCCGGGTTACTGTTGGAATTTTATCAATCTTCCCTACAACACGAACGATATCCAAATCGTCATTACCAGCCCATATCCTCCCTATCTGAAAAACGTTCCGACGATTTATATAGGAAATGATTTTTCCCTGCCTGCCCACATCATAACAAAGGATATCCTGCCCTTTGCACTTTGCATCATCATGCTTGTACTTGGTATTGTGTTATCATTTTACCACTTGTTCATTTCACGCAATATCAATACGAGTGGAAAATTGTTAAAACTTGGAATATTTTCAATATTTTTATCTATATGGTCGATCAATGAATGTAGTCTGACCACGTTGCTCTTAAAGAACAATCTGGTTACTTCCTACTTGTCTTTCCTGTCGTTGATTCTGCTCTCCTTTCCGTTTGCAATGTTCGTGCAGACCTTCTACGAGGACGAGAGCAAAGTCTGGAACTGGTTCTGTCAGGTGGATCTTGCACAGATCGCTATCTGTGTGCTGCTTGCAGTTTTCGACGTGGCAGATCTGAGGGAATCCATCTGGACGACCCATATTATGATGGGCATTCTCGCAGTAATCATCCTGGTGCAGTCCTACAGTCTTGTCAAAAACGGGGGACACTCGCGGACAGTAAAAATTCACATAGCATGTATCATCATATGTGTCATAACGCTAATGTTGGATATGTTTGGATTCTATACGGGTACCTGGGACGGAAACACATTTGGCCGGCTAGGTTTCCTTACATATATCATAACTCTTGGGATCTCCTCCGCAAGAGAATCCACTTCTCTCATGAAAATGGGACAGGAGGCGAACGCTTACCAGACGCTGGCTTACACAGATCAGATGACCGGACTCAATAACCGAACCTGCTTTAATGTGGATTTTGCCAAGCTATCCGAGAATCCAACAGATGTTGCTGTCATTGATTTTGATCTCAACAACCTCAAATATGTCAATGACAACTTCGGTCACAGTACTGGAGATCTGTACATCAAGAGCTGTGGTAAGATCATCTACGAAATATTTAACGGTATAGGGAAATGTTACCGTGTCGGCGGAGACGAGTTTGTGACATTGATCGAAAGGGCGTCTTCCATCGACATGACACATTACATGGCAATGCTCGAATCGAGCGTGGATGCCTGCAACCGCGACAACAAGGATGCCAAAATGAAAATGCAGATCGCATATGGCTGCGCCATGTATACTCCTGAGACGGACAAGAATCTCGAAGACACATACAACAGGGCTGACAAAATCATGTATGCAAACAAAAAAGAAAAAAAGGAACGTCAAAAATTTGAACGATAACAAAAAAGCAGTTGTATCAACTACACAACTGCTTTTTTGTTTAGGAAATATTTTTAGGATTATTTAGGAGCTTTATCATAGATACCAACCGCTGTTGCTTCCATAATTGCCATAATTATAATAGGAATAACCGCTGTTGAAATTGTTAAATCCATTAAAATAAGAATTGCTCGTTCCAAACTTATTGTATGTGGAAGTCGCCCCGTAGAGCTTGCTCAGCGTTGTAAGGCTGTTTGCTGCAGCACTCTCTATACTTTCCATCTTTGCACCGATCTTGTCAGCAAAGCCGCTCTTCTTTGCAAACAATTCCTTCACTTTATCAAAATCAGCTGTTTCCAGCATCTTCTCGTCAACGACCAGCTCCCCAGCATCTGATATAGTGATACCGATCTCTTTTAAAGCTGTTTTATTCGTTGACACGATGTTGTCTAACGCCTTCCTGAATGCAGTGTTTGCCGCTCCGCCAAGATCCATCAGATTATTGTAAGTCTCATTATATTCTGAAACGAAATTTTTGATATTTTTAATCAGATTATTCTTGTCATTCTCCTGTGCTTTTTTGCCAGCCTCGTCGTCCGTATAAGTCATCTCGCCAATCTTGAGCATGTTCTTGACATACGTCTGTACATCGTTTGCTGATTTCTCCATCTTCTCATACTTTGCAAGCTGCCTTGTCTGTGTAAGAGAGGCTGAAGCCGAAGTTGTTCTTTTCGTTGTGTTTGATCTTGAACTCCTGCTTGTCCCTGAAGTCCTGCTGCTGATTATTTTTCCTGCGCGGCTTCTTCTGGCGTTTCGCAAATTTCTTGATCTCAGGAGTGCATTTCTTGAACTGTTGATATTCATACTATTTTCATGTCCTTTCCTATTCGCATTTTTCTATATTTCTATGCTTTTTGTAAGGTCAGGTTCCTTCCTCGTTTACGTAATATATATCGGCATTATTTCTGAAAATATTAACACAATAATCGATTTTTTCATTATATTACAGCTTATTATACAAAAATTGCCGCAATATTCAACCAAAAGCTGACTGTCGTATTAACAGTCAGCTTTTGCGATTAATTTATTTGTGTGTCCTCTGTCTTCTGATTCAGCGTCAGATTCACGCCGTCCAACCCGTTCAGCGTTATGTTCCTGTTGACTTTGGCATCGTAGGACTCCGCATTGATAATGCCCGCCAGGTCGATCCCCGTCGTCTCCCTCATGGACTCAAACAGCTTTGCCATGACTGCCGGAACATTCCCTGCCACCTGGTCAACACCGTTAGAACCGCCATCCCCGCCGATAATCGTGATCTTGTCGATCTGTGACAGCGGCTCTGCGATCTTTCCTGCAATGTCGGGCAGCACCTTGATCATCATCTCCGCCACAGCCGCCTTGTTGTACTTCGCATATGCCTCCGCTTTCTTCTCCATGGCTTCCGCCTCCGCAAGACCTCTTGCCTGGATCGCCTCCGCCTCCGCAAGACCTCTTGCCTGGATCGCCGCGGCCTCAGCCTCACCGTATGCCCTGATACCCTGCGCCTCCTGTTCCTTCGAGTAACGATCTGCCTCAGCCTGCGCTTTCCGCGCTTCCGCTTCCCTCTGCGCCTCAAACTGCTGCGCCTCGGCTTCCTTCTGACGCTGATACAGCGCTGCGTCCGCTTTCTGCTGCGCCGCGTACTTTTCCGCCTCAGCCTGTTTCTTTACCTCCGCCTCGAGTGCGCGCTCCCTGACGGCAACCTGCTTCTGCTTCAACTCGATCTCGCGCTCCTGCTTCGCGATATCCGCGTTTGCAGTGGTGATCTCGATCGTCTTGCGCTGCTCCTCCTTCTGGATCGCATACGCGGCATCCGCCATCGCTTTCTTGGTGTCCGCCTCCATCTGCAGCTCCGATTTCTTGATGGCAAGCTCGTTCTGCTTCTTGGCGATCTCCGTCTGTGCCGCCACCGCAGCGTCGTTTGACTCCTTGTCCGCCGCTGCCTGCGCCACTTTGATATCACGCTCACTCTCGGCTCTGGCGATTGCTGCCGCCTTCTTGATCTTCACGATATTGTCTATACCGAGATTCTCTATGACATCGTTTCCATCGACAAAGTTCTGCACATTGAAGCTGATGATATCCAAACCCATAGCCGCAAGATCCGGCTCCGCATTCTCCTTGACGAGCTCGGCAAACTTCTGGCGGTCTGACACCATCTCTTCCAGGCGCATGCGCCCCACGATCTCACGCACATTGCCCTCGAGGACTTCCCTCGCAACCCCCGCGATATACTCCGTATTTTTGTTCAGGAAATTTTCCGCCGCAAGCCTTAATTTGTCCGGCTGGTTACTGATCTTCACGTTGACTGTGGCATCCACATTGATATTGATGTAATCAGCTGTGGGCACCGCGTTGCTCGTCTTGACATCAATGGGGATCAGCCTGAGATTCAGCTTGTCAAGCCGCTCAAAAAAAGGAACCCTGATACTTGCCTTTCCGATCACGACTTTTGACTTTTTCTTGACACCCGAGATGATGAACGCCATATCGGGCGGCGCCTTCACATACCCCATGCATAATAGCGCGATCAAAACCACGATCACGACTGTTGCAACTACTACTCCTGTCATCCCAATCTCCTCCTTTGCGTATGGACTGAAAATTTTCTACGCGCGCCAAACACTCGTTTTATTCTGCTGACATTCTTCCTCTGGGTGCCCGTGTGCATAAAAAATGTATGTAACCCCCCCAGGGCTTACCCACCCCAGGCAGTTACATACATTATATCATGATTTTATACTCCTGTCACTTTTTAGTCCGGCGTTTTCCGAAAACGGTGTAACAGTTCAGCCCAGGACTTCGCAGGTCTTATAAAACCTGCTTTTTGTGTCAAACATTTTGTTTTCTTCTATACATTTTCTTTTCACCCCGCGCGTTTGGGCAGATAGACCGCTGCGAGCGCCGCCGCCAGCACTCCCCCCTTCACTGCCGGGAGTATATAGTATGGAACCGCGCACAGTGTCAGCCCGTTTTCCAGTATTACGATCAGACCTGCGCCAAGTACTGTCCCCAGCGCAGTAGGTTTCTCCCTGCCGCCGACAGACCTCCCCACAAACACTGCCGCCAGTGACGGCATCAGGTAATTGTCGCAGCCACAGAGCTGCGCCGCCGTGTTTCTCGAACACACAACCATCGCTCCGACCGCGATGAACACAGCTGTGATCATCCCTGCAAGAAAGCGGTAACGTTCCACAGGAATCCCCGACAGAGCCGCCGCCGTTTTGTTGGAACCGATCGCGTATAAAAATGTTCCCTGCTTCGTGTGCTGCAAAAAAATATGCGCCAGCAGAACACACGCAAACATGATCAAAATGATCCACGGCGTCTGACCGATCGCCACAAAATCTGTTTCAAAGGACATTCTTTTTGGCACTGCACCTCCCGGAAGCCGCATTCCCGCAGATATCGCACCTCCGCCGGTAAACCACTGCCCCAGTCCCTGATGAATGAACATCAGCGCACAGGTCGCAAGCATATCCGGGATCCGGCAGACAAGAATCAAAAACAATGTCAGCAGATACGCCGTCATCGTGAACACGACACAGACCGCCGCTGACAGCAGCAGACTCATCCCATACCACAAATAGCATACCATAAACACATACCCCGAACAGCTCGCCAGCGTGCACGCGGACATGTCAAACCCGTCACAGGCAAGTGTGACTGTCATAGCGACTGCCAGGATCGTCGTGATCGACATCGAGCGCAGAATGTTCGTCAGGTTTGCAGGTGAAAGAAAAGAAGCGCCTGTATAAAAAGAAAAAAACATAATGCTCAAAATCACGGCGATCACTGCCGACCAGTCCAGCAGAAAGCCACCCACTCCTTTATCCTGAATCTTACACATCGCTATCCTCCGTTATGATCTTTTATGACATAGTACGTTAATTCCTTCTCGTTTGTCTCATGTGTGTCAAGCTCCGCAGTGACTCTGCCGTCATAGAGCGTGTAGATCCGGTCTGTCACTGCCAGAAGCTCCGAGACATCGCATGAAGCGTAAAGCACAGCCGCTCCTTTCTCTGCCAGTTCCCGGATCAGCGCAAACAACTCCTGCTTCGCCCCCACATCGACTCCCTGCATCGGCTCGTCAAACAGATAGATGTCACTCTCCGCCGCAATCCATTTCCCTATGACCACCTTCTGCTGATTTCCGCCGGACAAAAGCCTCACCGGCTGCCGTCCGTCCCGACACACAACACCCAGCTTTTTGATCAGACCGGAGGCGTACGCCGCTATCTTATCCCTGTTTACAAACGAAAATCTGCAAAATGTACCCAAACTTGCCGCACTGAGATGAAACGCGATATTTTCCGCCGCAAAAATCCCTTCTCTGCGCCGCTCCTCCGGAACCAATGCCATGTTATGCCTGACTGCATCTGCCGGATTTTTCAAATTGACTTCGGCTCCATCCACCCGTATCGTACCCGCTCCTCTTCTGCGCGCACCGAACACTGTCTTGCAGATCTCAGTCTTCCCGGCACCGACAAGTCCTGCCAGCCCGACAATCTCTCCTCTTTTGATGTAGAACGAAACCTGTTTTACCTTCTGTTCCCTGTCGCTAAGTCCGTCCACCTCCAACAATATCGGATGACACGCGCAGGCACGAGATTGTTTCCATGTCCCGTCTCTGTCATTGCCCGAAGCGCTTCCGCCGAGCATTTTTTCCACGATCGTCTTTGTCCCCGTATCCTTTGTGACCGGGAAGGTATCCGTGACCCTGCCATTGCACAGAACCGTGCAGCTGTCACAGATATCCAGAATCTCCGCAATCCTGTGTGAGATAAAGATGACCGCTGTCGCTTTCTTCTCTGCAAGCTGCCTGACCATCTGAAACAGTTTCTCCGTCTCCGCCCTGCTGAGAGCCGCAGTAGGCTCATCCAGGATCAGGAGCCTGCATTCCCTGTGGATTTCCTTTGCGATCAGCAAAAGCTGTTTCTGCGCCAGTGTCAGCGTCCTCATCGGTGCTCTCAGATCAAGCCGGATATCCAGCTGCGCCAAAATATCCACCGCACACTGCATCATTTTTTTCCGGTCGTATCTCAGGTTGATTCTGCTCTGAGATACGATATCGTCCAACATTAGATTCTCATAGACTGCAAAATCCGGAAAAAGCGCCGTATCGACCTCCTGATGCACCGTTCTGATGCCAAGCCTGCCCGCCTCCGCAGGTGTGTTCAGGAAACACCTTGTTTGATTGCAGTATATTTCACCGTGGTAATCAGGACACACACCGGAAAAAATTTTCATAAGGGTTGACTTTCCGGCGCCGTTTGTTCCGACCACTGCGCGGATCTCTCCGGATCTGATCTTAAAATCCACATGTTCCAAAGCCCGCACTCCCGGAAAATCCATACAGATATCCTTTGCCGTAAATGTAAACTGTTCCATATCTCTAATACCCGATGCACTCCTTCAGCCAGTCATTCGTGACATAGTTTTCCACAGCACCATACTCTTCGGGAGCAACACTGTAGATCGTTTCGATCGTTGTATCCTCCCTGAGCATATCCTGTGTGATCAGCGATGCCGGCATTTCGATATAATTTGTCGGTTCCCCTGTCTTCGGATCTGTGATATCCTCATAATCATTGTTCAGTTCCAGCGCCAGAATGCGGATCCCCTGCTCGCCGTTTGCCTTGAAATCCGTGCAGGCACAGGCTTTCCACTGCGAATCATCCTCCAGCATATACTGGATATCCATATTACAGATATCAACCGAGACCAGCGGAATATCGCGCTGTGACTCCCGCAATGCCTGATAGCATCCCTGAGCATAGGCATCATATGCCACCCATACCGCATCTATATCACCCGTATCGTACTTCATCAACGTCGCACTCATCACATCGTGCATGGACGCTGTGGCATTGTTGTAATCCGTCGGTCCGATCACCTCCAGCGTATGGATCTTCCCGCTCTTCTCATACTCCTGATACCCCGTATCCCGCCTGTCAAAAGCTGCAATATAATTTGGCCCGACCCACACCTTTAACAGATTCACCTGATCTTTGGAAGGATACAACTCCTTGCAGACATAGTCCAGCAGACTCTCCGCAAAACCCGCGTCATCCTGAAAGAACTGTGTGACACCTTCTATTTCCTGTACCTGTCCCGACGCGTCGCGAAACTGCGTGTCAAATGTCACGATCTTTAACTCCGGATATTCCGCAAGCAATGACCGGAGAAACGTGTACGAATAGTCTTGTCCGCCATGTGACAGATACATCCCGTCATATCCGCCCGCCGCACAGGTACTGATATAGTTCTGGAATGCAGTGTCGTCCCCGTTGGAAAAAAACACATCACATTCCATCCCCAGCTTCTCAGCCGTCTCCTCACACTGATTCGCGCACAGTTGAAAAATCTCACTCGACGACATATTCAGGATATATGCAACCTTCTTTCCTGCAACTGGCGAAGCCGGGGCGTTTCCCACTGTCCCTGCCTGTTCCGCACACCCCGCAAGTCCGAGTGCCAGTGCCAATGCTGCTCCTGCTACCATACCAAATGCCTTAAAATGTCTCCTCACTTTCATGCCTCCGTCCAAACAATATTACAGCCCCACTTGTCGATGTCTTCACACTTGACATAGACGTGATCTTTCAGAATCTGTAGCTCCTGTTCATAGATGATAGCACATCCTTCGAACGATTAGGGCGGTCAGGCACCATTCGCACTTTTTTGGGTATCGATTACAGCTTTCCTTCTATTCTTTTCAGGTCAAACATCGAGAAAAGTGGAGGTTCTGCCCGAACGCTCCACTTTTCCTATGTACATACAGACTATTTAGATCCTGACTGCCCCGACTGCCCTGATGTTCATCGGATAGACATTGCTGTCTAAAACGGTAACTGTCAAATCGCAGAATCGAACTTCTGTCCGACCTGTCGTTCAAAGCTTGACCGGATATCCCTTCTTACGAGATAGTCCGCATTCTCGATCTGGCTGATCAGATCCTCGATCGTGTCCGCTGTGAAAGTCACTTCGCCCTCCCCGTCACTCTCGTAGAATTCCTCCCGGATCTCCTTGCGCTCCGTCCTGCCTTCCTCGAGCTTTTCCTGCAGTTTCTTCTCTTCTGCTTTCTTTGCAGCCTTCTTCTCCTCTGCCTTCTTTGCAGCTTTCTTCTTTGCCAGCCGCTCCTGTGCGGTCTTATTCTGTGACTTGAACGACTGATCCATCGTTGCAAAGAACGATGTCGCGCCATTGTCATACACATTCATGCCGCAGCTCTTTACATTCAATCCCATATTGGCAAGCTTGCTCTTTAACTGGTTCAGCCCGCTTGCTCCCTGTGAAATGATTCCCTCATACTGCTTGCGGAATTTCTCATCCTCCGCCATGCGCTCGATCTTCTCCTCGTCGATCAGAACGACCATCTTGCTCGTATTGGAATATTTTGAAGCGTTTGCCTTGGCATATTCCTTCTGGTCTTTGCTCACGAGAATAAAGTCCAGATTGCCATACTTCTTCTTCAATTCCTCGTAGTACTTTGCAGCCTTCTCGGTCAACTCCGGACTCCCGATCGTCCTGCCATTGACTTTTGTCTTTTTCACAGTGTCCTTGGAGCCCTCGTTCTTTGTGACTGCGAGGTCTTCTGTCTTCTCGTCAGTCCTTTTGCCTGTCTTTGACGTGTTGTAGTGAGCGGCGATGCTCTCTGCAACAGCGGGCGTCCCCGCAGAAATGGTACTCATAGTTCATCCCTCCCTGATTTCGTGCGGCTAAAATCCATTTCAGCCTGTACCGTTGTTTCATGAAATTGTGTCATCAAATGCTTCTATATTTTTTACGCCTTCGCCTTAAAGCCTGCGCTCTCCGCTTCGGGTGTCCAAAATATACTGTTATATCTCACCTGCTCCTCGATCTCGCTGACCGTTGTCGTCCTGATGACGGATCGGTTCACTGTCCTGGCCTCCGACCGTCTCCCCTGGCTGAACCGGTCTGTCGCACAGATCTCGGTACTGATATTATTGTAGTTATTCATATGACAGATACAGCTCACGATATGTCCCCCTGTGACGAGGACCAGATCACTCAGGCTTTTCATGCAATATGGCAGCATGGTCAGATTATCCTCAAGCCACTGCTCGATCTTCCTGTCTTTCGTCGCCCTGTAATACAACCGCTCACTGATCTTTACCTGATATCCGTCCGCCCTCATACACTCAAAGTGTTTCCTGACATATTTCTCGTATTGATGCGGATTTTTGTATCTGACCTCCGAATCCCTCTGCTCCTCCTTCAGCATGCATCCGCTCACCCTATGCCTTGATATCGATCGGCGTGTACTGATTCTCGAGATACATCCGGGTGATCCGCTCCTGCTCGACTATCTCCGGCAGTTCTTCATCCAGTTCCTCCTTGAGTGCCGCACTGTCCGTGAGCCTCTCGTCGAGTGTCTCCTGCAGCTCCTCTGGCATATCCTCAAGCAGTTCGTCAAGGATACCACCGTCATCCTCAATACCGAGCGCTTCCTCAGCGATCTCCTCACACCGCTCCTCTGCAGTCTTGGGTTCGAGCTCCTCTGCAGCCTCGGCGATCTTCTCCCCGAGCTCCTGTGCCTCGTCCATACAGTGCATCACCTGCTCGTTATTGAACTGTTTCTTGACTGCATCGATCTGATCATTATAATTATTGAACAGTTCCAGTTTCTGCGCGATCTCGTCGAGCGACGCACACTGCTTATTTTTGAGTGCCGCTTTCTTCCCCTCAAAAAAGTCGATCTGCGACTGCGCTTTCTGAACCCTCTCGATCTTTTCCTCTGTGCTCTTCAGTCCCATGCCGTAATGCTGTGTGAGAACTGAGAGCGGACTGTTCGCCATTGAAATATTCATACTAAACCCCTATCACTTTCCCGTTTATCATATAAAATAAGTTTCCATAATCACACGACAGTATGATTCTCTACATGTTATATCGGTACATATTGGAAAAGAATCAAGCAGTCAGCAGCATTTTCCCGCAAAAAATGGCTGAGCTATGAATATTTTCTCATACATTCCGATCGTCCTTTTTCTTTAACAGCTGTGAGGTATCCAGTGTCTGCTCCGACTGCTTCTCTTTCTTCTGCCGCTTTTGCTTTTTAGGTGCTTTCGCCGCTCTTGCAGTCTGCATTTCCTCTGTTTCTGACACTTGTGTCATATTAGGTTTCTGCGTTACAGTCTCTCCCTGAGCCGCATTTTCGACAGTCCTCCTTTTCCATCCCGTCAAAAACGCAACCCGCCTCGGCACATACTGGAAACGCCGCATTGCCACATCGAATACAAACAGGCAGACTGCAAGTGCCAGCAGCCAGTTTGTCAGCGGATAGCTCTCCCTCGCTTTCGCGGCAGGACGCGTCCAGACAGAATCCTGTTCCGTGATGATCCTGCCATACTGCTGTGCAAATTTCAGATAAGCGTCCGCACTCACATCAAACTTATATTCGTCCGAAAACTGCACTGCAGCAGCAGTGGTCATATAGTTCTGTATCTCCCCATCCTCAGTGCGCCGTATGTTAAAGTGATACAAACCTGTCTGCGGCGTGGCGAGTTCTGCGGTGTATCTGCCCGGCGCTGTTGCATGAAGTTTTTCCTCCATCACGTTTCCCTTCGGGTCAATGACAGTCACCAGGATCTCTGTCGCACTGCCGTAGTCACTGGTCTGATAATCGATCTCGGTCCGCTCGCCGACTGTCACCACATTCACGCTGTCCTCGCCCATGCCGGCATTTCCGACAGAATGATCCACGATGCGTTTCCACAGCTGTACATAGTCCTCCTGACCTGCAAATGCGCCGGTCCACTCGCCGGTGACATCACTGTTCCACGCCACTGTCCTGCCCAGCCCATACTGCCAGACCGTCAGGATCGGATCCCCCTTCTCTCCGGAAACGATCACCGGGCTGGAGGCGGTCTTTGGCGTCGCAGAGACATACCCGTATAGCACCGGCCAGCCGCCTGGAAACAGATTGCCCGTCAGCTCGTGGCTCTGCTGCACCGACAGGGAAAAGACTCCATTTTGAATGTAACTGTCGCCCCCCAAGAAAACCTCCTGTGCAAAAATCCTTGGTATATCGCCGGATTCATCCGAATAGTAATATCTGCCGCCACAATTATCAGCCAGACGCCTCAGCAGGCTTGTGTCCGAGCTGTCTCCAACCGCCACCGTGGACAGTGTGATATCGCTGCCTGTACAGTCGTCGATCACGTCCGCAAAATTGTCGGTCTCCCCCATTCCGTCTGTCAAAAGGACGATATGCTTGATCGAAGCCTCACTCCCGGCGAGCACTTTGACTGCCTCCTGCAGTGCAGGTTTGATCGTCGTGCCGCCGCCATCACTGATCTGTCTGATCCCCTGCTTGATCGCCGCTTTGTCATCTGCCAGCCGCAGTGCCACCTGCCAGTCATAATTGTCGTCAAACGTCAGAACGCCCACATAGTCCGAATCTTTTAGATTGTCCACCGCCACCTCAGCTGCCCTGACGGCAATATCCAGATTGCTGATGTTATAATTGCCCTCTTTGCCTGTCATGCTGCCAGAGCGATCGATCACCATGACCATTGCCATCGTCGGCATCTCATTCATACCGCGCAGCTGCATATCCACTGGCAGCACTGTCTCCAGCACCGTACTCCTATAGCCGCCCAGCGCAAAACTGTCCTCTCCGCCACAGCAGATAAAACCGCATCCGTAATCCTTCACGTAGGTTTCCAGATTGTCCAGAAACCCCTCCGGCAGATCGTCAATGTAAGTATTTACCAGTATCATCGACTTGTAATCCAGCATATCAATGATACTGTCAGGCGCATTCCGCGCGGCGACTATGTTGTAATCGCACCCCGCCGCACTCAGCACAGCGGCAAAACCGGACATATTGACATCACGTCCTGAGATGACCAGCACCCTCGGCGGCGTCTCCACCACAGAATAGGCACTGAAAAAATCATTTTCCTGACAGGTATCGCCTGGCGCCTGCACCTGCACCCGCAGATTTTCAGTCGCGCCACTGTCCGTATCGGCATCGACCTGCGCACTGAATACAAAGCGGTTTCTTCCCTTATTCAGATGCACATTATCTGCCGTTGTCCGGCTGTTTCCGCTGTAGAGCGCGATCACCGCATCTGTATCGTAATTGCTCTCCACCAGCACCGTTACTGAATATTTATCGCCGGGGTGCAGATACGCCGGAAGCGTGACATTGTCAATATAGGCATCCGGCGTCTCCTCGCTTTCATACAACACCGTCAAAAGTTCTGCCTGGCTTGTCGTCAGCGCCTGTGCCATATTCCGGATATCCCCCCTGGTCTCCTTGCCGTCCGTGAGCACCACAAGCCGTTTGCTGTACTCCCCGGGAATCAGCGTCAGCGCCCTGGAGATCGCCTCCTCGAAATTCGTCGCCTCCTTTTCCGGAAGCGTCAGGATCCCTCCGTAATGCCCATCAGATGTCAAAAACTGCTCCACAAGCGTGTCTTTGCCAAAAGTCACAATGCCATAAGCATTTCCAGAAGGCATCTTTGCGACCGCCTCCTGCAGATACTTCTCAGCCTCCTCTAGATGCGCCTCATTGCTGTTGGAAAGATCCAGCACAAAGACTGTCGCAGTCCTGCCGCCGCCCTTGTGGATCCGTATGCCCAAAAACGCCAGCAGGACGCACAGGAACACTACACCGCGCACGGCAAGATAAAACCTGCCGCGATAGCGCATCTGGCGCACATAGACAACCCACTCGGTCACTAAGAGCACCAATGCCAGCAGGATAAACAGGCGCCGCAGTGCCTGTTTTACCTTCTGCTGACGCACTGTATCAGAACTGTTTTTCGGTAGATCTTCCATGTCAGCTGTTATCCTGCCGTCCGACTCAGTGGCAGTCTGGAAACGCACCACATAATTTTCCTGATAATCCTCACTGCTGATCGTATACAGCCCCGCTCTACCCGGACGGCTCTCAAACTGGCTTCTGTCGATCTCAGCCCACGGCTGCAGAGCGATCTCCTCCCCTGCATAGTAGACATTAGTGGCAAGCCATGAGGTATCAGAGAGATAGATCATCGCATTCGCAAGAAAAACCGGAAACTCTGCGCGCAGCGGAAAATCGGACTCCCTTATGTCAAATCCGACGACAATCTCTTTCCTGTCGTCAAGTTCCCTGTAATAGCCGACACACTTTCCGTCGTACTCCAAAAATCCCTCCGCTCCCTCCGGAAGCGCAAAGCAGTACGCCTTATTCACACCGATCGTGAAGCCAGACAACCCGGCAGTCAGATCGCAGTCTGTCATGTCGAGCACCACATTTTCAAGCGTCTCTGTAACCGTCCCTCCAGTACTGCCAAAAACCAACCGGTTAGTACCATCGATCTGCGGTGTCTGACCAGCATCGTAGATCACGACATTATAGCCTGCTTCTCTCAGAGGTGTTCTAGGCGTCAACAACGCTTCTGATGAATTATCTGATGCTTCGTTCGCCTCCGCGTCCGTCTTCGCCTTAGTGATACTCTCCCCCGTGACAGCGAGGTATGCATTTTCGATAAATGTGTTACCACCGCCGACAAGCAGCCCCCGCATCATGTTTTCACGGCTTTTCACTGCCGACGAGTCATTGTCTCGCAAAAGGCTGTCATCAGAGCCTCCGGCAAATGCAATCTTATCGATCCGGGAAGTGATCGTCCGCCCACGCCAGTCCACCTTCTCCAAAAAACAGATCCTGCTCTCCGAAGGTGCAAGGCTCATCGATGCCAGCGCGATCAATTTCTGATCATAAGCCTCATCGTCATACAGGGTGACATCAAACGAGACCTCCTCGTCACTGTAATTCGTGATGCTCACCATCACGTCATACAAGCCATCCTCACGTCTGGTGAATACTGTATACTCATTCGCGACGTTAAAGGACACATCGCCGACTACATACAGCTCTTTTCCTGCGCTGCTTCGCAGTTCCTCGAATGCAGATGCTCCCTCGCCGTCAGTGTAGACAAGTACATCCGCTTCCCCGGAACCTTCCATATCGGAGTTCTCTCGATCAGAGGCTTCCTTGCCAGCCACGCCTCCTATCAGCGTATCCAATGCTGTCTGCGCCTGCGTGAGACTACCGCCGCTGTCACTGCATCCGATCCCCTGCAGTGTCCGCACCAGACTTTCCGTGTCCGCGATATCCACTGCAAGAAGCTTCGCGCCTGTGGCATCCGTCGTCACGACAGAAAAGCGGGTGTCCTGCGCTGTCCGTACATGATCACACGCCTGTTCTACCGCCTCCTCAAGACGGCTCTTTCCCGAGGCACCCACATGCTGCATGCTCGCGCTGGTGTCGATCAGCAGTACCTTTCGTCCACCGCTGTGTCCGTTGATCTGTATAAAAGGGGACATCAGCGCGACCACCAGCAGTGCGATGATCACAATCTGCAGATACATTAGAATATTGTGCACAAACTTCTCAAAAAATGTCCGCGACTGTTCGTTTTTCAGCAGTTTTTTCCACAGGAGATTAGAGGAGATCAGATAGTCTGTCCCCTTTGGCTTTAACAGATACAAGATAATAATGATCGGAACCGCTGCCAGAAAAAAAAGCGGCCATAGACTCTCAAAACTCATATAACTTTCTCAGCTCCTGAAAAATCTGTTGGTAAATATCCGTTTCCGTGCTGCACACTGCATGAAACGCACCTCTTCGCGCACACTCCTGGCGCAGTCCCGACAAGAACTCCTGCACCGCCTGCTCATATACCCGGATACTAGCAGCATCCAGCGTCAGGCGCAGGGTGCTCTTCTCCTCCATATCGATCAGGTTCCGCGTACCCGTAAGTTCTGCGGAGAGTCCGGCTGAAAGCTCCTCGCCCGCCAGCACATGCAGGAACGCTGCTCTCTGTCTCCTGTACTCGAGAAAGCGCAGGATCTTCCTTGCTGCCTCCTGTTCCTGACCTGAATCGATAAAAGACTCCTGCAGAAAATCGCTGATGATCAAGGTCATGCCAGGTCCATTCGCAGGGAGCTGTCTGACAGCCTCACCCACATCTGCTCTTTTGTCAAAAGTGCGCTGTGACAGCCAGTCCACAATCTTTGGCAATGCGCGTTTCCCGCCGCCTGCCGCAAAGGGCTGCTGCATCTGTCGCATATCGTAGAGCATCACACGATCCATGTTATTGAGTCCCATGTAGGCAAATGCTGCCGCCAGCATACAGGCTCTTTCGCTTTTTTTGTGAATTCCATAATCCATAGACGCGCTGGTATCTATTAATATAGAAACAATAACTTCCTTTTCCTCCATGTACTCCTTCACATACAGCCTATCCAGCCGCCCATAGGCATTCCAGTCTATGCGCCGTATATCGTCGCCAGGCATATACTCCCGAAAATCCGAGAACTCCGTGGAGGAACCTTTCTGCGTTGATTTGCGGTTTCCCGTCAGATTCATGGAAGCTTTGTGCCCCATCGCCAGCCGGAGCCGGGAGAGGCTGGCAAAAAAAGCTGCATCCAGTGTCACAGTCATAGCTTCGCGTTCTCCTCCAAAATCTTCTCGATGACCTCATCCTCGCTGATCCCCTCACTTACGGCGTCAAAGTTCAAAATTATGCGGTGTCTGAGAACGGGAAACGCCGTCTCTTTCACGTCCTGAAAGGAGACATTCAGTCGTCCTTCCAGAAAAGCCTTCGCCCTCGATGCACGGATCAGCGCCTGCGCAGCCCTGGGACTTGCTCCTTCCCTGATGTAAGGATTTCCGGCATGCGTGTCCATGACGATATTCAGAAGATAGTCCATCACCGCATCGGCAATGGGGATCTGGCTGACCAGCGCTCTTGCCGCCATCAGTCCTGCGCGATCCATCTGCTTTGTGATCACGGGCTCCTGGTTTCCCTCTGTCAAAGCAACGATTCCCTTTAGCTCCTCCCTGCCCGGAAAACGGACTAAGATCTTGAACATAAAACGGTCCAGCTGCGCTTCCGGCAACGGATATGTCCCTTCGTTTTCAATGGGATTCTGCGTCGCAAGCACAAAAAAAGGCTCCTCGAGGGCGTGACTGTCATTCCCCACGGTCACAGTGTGCTCCTGCATTGCCTCCAGCAATGCCGACTGCGTCTTTGGCGTGGCACGGTTGATCTCGTCTGCCAGGATCAGGTTTGCAAAAATGGGTCCGCGCTCGAAGGAAAACGCGCTGCCCTGCTCGTTCTTGATGATGATATTCGTTCCTGTCACATCGCTTGGCATCAGATCCGGCGTAAACTGGATCCGCTTGAACGACAGGTCAAAAACCTTGCTGATCGTGCTGACCAATCTCGTCTTTCCCAGTCCCGGCATACCCTCCAGCAGCACATTGCCCCCTGTGAGCATGGCGAGCATGACCTGGCGTATGATCTCCCGCTGCCCGATGATCCCCTTCTGAATCTCCTTCTCGCAGGCAGCGATCCGCTGCGCCATGTACGCAGGATCCTGCAGCCCGCCATTCACCCATTCACTCATAACCACAATTCCTCCCTAACTTTTATATAGACTCTCGGGGTCTCTTTGCAGGAGATTCCGAGAAACTATTCCTAATTAAAATTCGAGAAATACTCCTTGATGATCTCTTCCATACCACTGGGATATTTTCCTGCCGCTATCCCTTCGTAAGCATTCTGCGCATAGCTTCCGATCACCGCCTCGTGAGACATATGTGTTCCCTCCCAGCTCAGGCCGTTCTGGGCATGAAAATACTCAGAAGCGTCGTGGTCCACCGCATTTCCTGTGAGATTCCCACTGTCAGCGATATCGTTTGGAATGCTGACATAGTCATGCGGCGTGCTGCCAGAGCCGGTTCCCCTGCCGCTGCCTTGACTGCCATCCTGACCGGAACCACCGTTATTTCCGGATTGCCCCTCTCCATTTCCGCTATTACCAGACTGTCCGCTCTGACCATCTTTGCCGCCACCGCCATCCTGTCCATTGCCGCCATTATTGCCATTGTTGTCAGCTTTGCCGCCCTGTCCGTTGGCATCTCCAACGCCATTGTGTCCGTTGTCAGACTGGCCTGTCTTTCCCTGGACAAGCTGTGATCCGCCCTCTCCCTGCATCTTTTCTGCCAATGCCTGCATGGACTCTGCTGTGACCGGCGAAACCGCCGCCCCGCTCTGCAGGCTTTGCGCAAGCTCTGCCAGCTGACTGCCCATATTCTCATATCTGTAATCAAGTTTTTCCGCTGCCGCCCGCATCATCTGGTCGGAGGATGCCTGCTGATACTCTGACTGAGAAAACTGCAGACTCTCGATCATCTCCTGCAGCAATGCCTGCTGCTCCGGTGTCAGCCCTTCCTGCTGTTCCATCTGCCTTAGCGCTTCCACGATCTCCTCGATCTCCTGCGCTTTCTCCTCCACCTCCTCTTTGACATTGTGCAGCTCCTCTGCGCGATCCTTCATCTCCGACGGCACCAGTACAAGAACAAGCAGCACCACCAGCAAACACACAAGAGCGCCTGTCCTTTTCCACGGAGGCAGCAGTGTGATCTGTATTTTGTCCTGATGTGTCTGTAACTGCTCCATAGCATCCGCGCGCTGAAGCTCGACCAACACGCCCTCTTTGTCCAGATTGCCGTAAGCGGTGACGATCCGCTCGTCAAATCCAAAGCTGTCCATCACCAGCGCGGTCTGCTCCATGCCTGTCCGCCTCAGATACGCGGCAGCCGATGCTGCCAGCAGCGCTATGAATAATGCCAAAACAGCATACGTTCCAGCATAGTAAAACGGTACCACAAAGGACACTGCCTCCAAAAGTATCCCTATGACCGCGCCGATGCCGAGCGCAGACACAAGCTTTCTGAAAAATCCCGCCAGATTCAGCCTGCGCCGATAATTTTGTATCGCCCTTAGAAATTCACTCTGTTCCATATGATCCCCTCATAACGTCCCTGATCCATGTACTCTATATCGATAATACATTTCCATTCAGTGACTTACGCACTGCACCGTTTTCTTTGATTTCGCCTTTTTTCTTTTTTGCCACCCGATGCATTCATAGGATTCACCCTCCATGCTGCCCCGATCATAAACAAGAACGCCATTGCCAGAATACACGCTGCAGACAGAAACATCCACGTTTTCCCCTGTGACAGATGATACGTCAAAAAGCCGACATCCGCACTGTCAAAACTGGAGCCTTCCCTTCCAAATACAGATTCTCCTGTCATGATCTGCATGAAAAACTCCTCAAAGAACACACCTGGATTCAGCAGCAAAAACAGCATGGATTCCCCCATTCCATTTTCGTATGCCCACAGGGCATTCAGGAGCAGGGGGACAAATGTCAAAATATAGATCACAAAATAAATCGCAAACGACATAACAACTGCCGATATGGACTTTCGACAAAGAGACGAGCAGAAAATGCCAATGCTCCCCGAGAATACTGATAACAGGATGATAGCAAGCATAAAATAGAACAGGCTTATCCACCTAAGACCTCCTACCACAAACGATAAAGCCATGATTGGCATACCTGAAACCACAAAAAACAGAATGCGGATCACTGTGGATATCACCTTGCCCAGGACGATCGAGAAAGGGGACATACATGTCGTGAGCATAATGTCAAAGGTCTGCCGCTCCTTCTCCCCCGAGATGGCAGACGCCGTAATGATCGGCACGATCAGCGCCACAATGCATACCTGTGCCACCGCGGTCACTGGAAACAGATATATCAGATAAGTGTAAATATTGTTGTAACTGTAGTAACCGTAGCTTTGCCCTTGAATCACTACCAGCGCCAGCAGGAAAGCCAGCATAAGCACCACATTATAGGCAAACAGCTCCCAGCTGAAACGCATACTGCGCGCGGTGACTCTGAGATCCTTTTTCACGATCGGATTCCAACGTATTTTCACTGCACACCACCTCCTGTCAACTGCATAAACAACGATTCCAGGCTGCCTTCCTCCCTGTAAAAACCTGTGAGAACCACCTGATTCTGGATCAGCTGCCCGATCAATGTGCTGATCTGTTCGTCCGTGCCATTGTTCGTGATGATGATCTCATTTTCCCTGACTGACTCTACCACCACCCCCGCCTGTTCCATCAGAAGCCGCACCGCAGTGTCGATACCGGATGCAGTCTGTATATGCATACGTCTGCCGCCTGCGACCTGCTGCATAATATCCTCGATGCGGCCCGCCATGATCAGCTGCCCACGGTTCATGATCCCTATGCTCGTACACATCTCGGAAAGCTCCGAGAGAATATGGGAACTGATCACGATGGTCATGCCCATAGAATGCAGATTTTTTAAGAGCTCTTTCATCTCCACCCGCGCCCTTGGATCCAGACCGGAACTTGGCTCGTCGAGTATCAAGAGCTTCGGATTGTGAAGCAGTGCCCTCGCCACACAGAGGCGCTGCTTCATGCCGCGGGAGAGTGTGTCCACATAAGCCTCCCTCTTATCCGCAAGATTTACAAGCTCCAGGAGATCATCTGTAAGTTTGACGATATCACGCGACCGCATCCCGTACATAGAACCATACAAATCCATATATTCATGCACTTTCAGATTGTCGTACACGCCAAAAAAATCCGGCACATAACCGATCAACCGCTTCATTTCCTTGCTGCCCATCGGAGCATGGGTATTCCCGATCTGCACGGATCCCCCGCTCGCTTTGAGCAGACCGCAGACAATGCGTATCGTGGTGGTCTTGCCCGCGCCGTTCGGTCCGACAAAGCCAAACAGATCACCCTGGGGAATATGAAGTGACAGATGATCGACCGCTGTAAACGCACCATAATTCTTCGTCAGATTACTAATCGATAACATATGATACCTCCCCACACTGAACAGTGTACAGACATCCAAACGCTGTCTCATTACAAGCATCGTCCACCGTCTTGTCCCAGTCCTTTGTAACACCGATGATCATGACTCCGCCAGTATACGCTTCCCGGGTATACATCTCGCAGATACCTGTCCCTAACGCAGCTATAGTGTCATAATCCAACTCGGTGTCATAAAGCATATAAGACCGTACAGCAGACATGACTGAAGTATCTCCTGCGCGCCGGGACGAATAGATAGGATTTCCCAAAAAATAGGTCTCTCCCGCCGGAAGATTCCCAAACACAAACAGCTTATCGTCGGCAATAACTGCAAAACGCTCAAAATCGCGGCTGGTTTCGTTTGTCACTGTCCCAGCTATCCCGCGCTGTGAAGAACTTGTCAGTTCGCTCGTAATACTGCCTGTTCCCATCTTCTGGGAGGTTCCTGCCAGAAAATAAGCATCTTCAAACCCCTTCTGTGGATCTATTCCCAGAGATATCCTGTCCCCTTCCCTGCAGATATGAGAATAATATTTGTCATCTGTATTTCCATATAAATAATACCTGTATACTTCAAATACTGGTCCCGCATAATCGTAGCGTTCTGCCAGTCGAAGTCCCCATTCTCTGTAATCTGCATCATAACAATGCAGATATGTCACTGCGTCGCTATATACACCTCCTTCAGTACACTCATCAGAAAGCCTTTCAACTGTCACAGAATACACCCTCGTATCCACGACCTCAAAACCTCTTCCAGTCAAATAAACCAGCAGGATGCCTACGAGTACTGTAACAGGAACTGCCCACCAGTACCAATCCCTCTTTTTCATGGCACGCAGTATCAAATAAAGGATCGGTCCCGCAAAGATCACATACGCAGCCACAATGACCTTCAGGAAACCGAAGTTCAGCCGATCGCTGCCATTGCCAAAACTCTCGAAAATATTTCTAATCGTATAGTCGTCACTTGCATAATACGTTATCTGCGGCAAAATCTTAATGTATTGCGTGATATCCTGCAGAAGATCCCATGCAGTGCACTCCCAGTTCTCTATGATCGTATTGGGATTCAGATCATACAGCGCATACGGCACGATCTCCACTGCGCCATTCCCCCATGATGACAACATGACCAGACTGTCCGCATCCACATCATACCGGTCGTCAGTATCTTTCAGTTCTGCACATGCAAGCGTCTCCAACCCTGCACCGTAATCGTCATTGTGTATTCTCGCCCCTGGTTCCATCACCTGAATACACTCTACATTCAGAAAATCCAGACCACTTAATGTCTCCTTTGCATGTTCTCCTGTACCGACGATCAGCATTCCGCCATCAGATATCCACTGTGTGATCTGGTCCAATACATCCCTTGTCAGGACACTGGTATCGTAGTTATCGATCACCAGATATGACAGCAAATCCAAGGATTCTGCCAGATCATCCAGCTCCAGCTCCACTAAATTGATCGGAAGTTCTATTCTATCATAATATATGCTTTCCCCTCCCAGATCCAGAAATGTGAGTGAAGTGTAAGAATCACTCAGAATACCCAGAGAGAGCGAGGATACGCTCTGGAGTAAAAAGTTGCCAAAACTTTTGTTCGCTCTCACATCCCCGTCTTTATCCAAAACAGAGACGTCCAAGCGCCCGTACACGACCGGTCCATTGACAGCGCTGACGGGTATCCTGACAACAAACCGCTTGGTGCTGCCCTGCGGCAGAGAGAGCACAGTGTCATAGGCACAGCCGGTGCTATCATATTGCTGATGCATCTGAACCCGCACAGCCCCCTCCCAATCCTCTCCCTGATTGCTGATCGTCAATTGGATATCAAATGTCATCTCATCTGATGACAGCAGCTGCGCATCTATATCAAACGCCTTACTGCCGCTTTGACTGTCGTCCTCAGCCGCGATGCCTGTCCTCCCCATGAACATGACACAAAACAGTATTGCCAGCATAAAAACTGCCCGGAACCGGACACCCATCGTTCCCTTTCTTTCCATATCCATCTCCGCTCTCCGTAAAGAATTTATATATCCCCTGTATCCATTAACAGTTTCCTAAGATTACTTACTTCAAAAACATTATACAAGACTTTCCTGAAAATAGCAATGTAAATAACTTTGACACATATCGAAAAAAGTGGAGGTTCATTTCGAACACTCCACTTTCTGATACGATGGACACACAGAGAAAACACGTCAGCCAGAACAGACGGTTTTCGTTTTATGGTTTACACTCTGACTGCTCCGACTGCGCGGATATTCATCGGATAGACATTGCTGCTCCCCACATACTTTGCGATGTAGTCCACATAGTTGTCAGCCTCGGCAAGCGGGACGAGGCACATGATCACGCCAGCAAATCCCCCCCCATGTACACGGCATACGCCATTGCGTATGCCGTTGCATACGCCTCCACCCCCCTTTAAAAACAGCTCTGTCAGCGCGAGCGTCAGCGTGATCTTCTGTTCTTTACAGTTCTGGAGCGAATAGCAGTTCTGTAAAAGCTCCCACGAGGATGTACCCGACTCGTTGACAAGTCTCAGTACTGCATCGATATCGTCCGCCTCGATCGCAGCTGCCATCTCGTCCACCCTGCGGTTCTCCTCAAAGAAATGAATCGCGCGGAGCACCGCCCTGTCGTTTGGTATCTCGTTCACATGAGCCAGCAGATCATCAAGGCCTGTCTCGCACAAAAGCTCCACGCCGAGAACCTTTGCCGCCTCCTTCATCTCATTGGGAATCCCGGAATACTCCTCGCTTAGGTCCGCATGTCCTTTGCCTGTGTTTACGATCACAAGACGATAACCCTTTTTCTCAAAAGAGAACGAAAGCGGTCTGTACTGCGGCTGGCTCCCGTTTGAAAAATCAAAGAGGACTGGTCCGCCCACTGCGCACGCCATCTGATCCATCATGCCTGACGCTTTGTTCCAGTACACATTCTCAGAATATTTGCCAATCTTTGCATAGTCTGCACAACTCATCGCACCCTCATTAAAAAAATGATTGATGATCGTGCACACCAGCATCTCAAACGACGCTGATGAACTGACACCGGCTGCTGCGATCACGTTCGTGGACACATACGCGTCAAAACCGCCGACCTTGAATCCAAACTTCCCGGCACCCTCCATCATGCCGGCAAGAAGCGCCTCCGTGCCACTGACTTTTGCCACACTGTCGAGCTTTGTGATATCCACGACGATCTCTTTGGCGTATCCCTCACTTGTGATGTGAATGACACTGCTGTTGTTTAGCTGTGCCGCACCGATGGTATCCAGGTCGATGCTTCCCGCGATCACCTTGCCGCCGTTGTGGTCTGTGTGGTTGCCTATGATCTCTGTCCTGCCGGGCGCGGAGAAAAATTCCGCCTCATCGTGACCATATTTTTTCTTGAAATTTTCTGCCAGCACCCTAAAACGCTCCGCACTTTTTGTGCTCTCCCCATACACTTTTTCCAGTCTTTCACTGCTTGGGATATTCATTTTTAGTTCCTCCTTGCTTGCTTTATTTTAATTTATCATACATCAAAATGTCTCAAGATCCAACCGATCCCTCTTGCAACGCGCAGATCAGGCTCAGCAAAGTGGCCGCCCTGGTTCCACTCGAGAACACCTTTTACATTCTGCTGATCTTCACACAACAGTGCGTACACCTGCCGCGTGTTGTCTCCTACTGCCGCCATCCGTCTGTTCTTCGTTTTTTCTTCCTTGTCACCAAGGCTTAGATAAATATATCGGTCCGAGTCTTTGCAGACCGCTGCCCTTTGGGCATGATCAAGCCACCCTTCGTACCACAGGGAGCCGGAACAGCTGACCGCCCCCGCAAAATCATCACATTCACAGTATACCCACAGACTAAAAAGTCCCGCAAGCGAATATCCGACTGAAAAACGGGCAATTTCGGACTCCTTCGCCTCGACATACGGAATACAGTGCTGTGTGAGCCATTTCAGTGTGCTGTCCGCCTTCCCGCCAAAAGCTTCCTTCCCAAAGACTGGCGGCGCCGGCCATGGCGAGAAATCGTCATTCCAGCATTTGGACTCATACGCCGCCAGGATAAAACCATCTGCGGGAATTTGCTCTTTTGATATCTGTTCTTCTAAATAAGCCGCCACTATTTCTACCGACTCTCTGCCCGATTCTCCTACGCCCCAGTAAAATACAGGCAGACGACGATCTTTGCTGACGCTCTTCTGCCCGCTGCTTTTATATATGTGACAGGTTCTATTTTGTATCGTTACTGTTTCTAATCCGCTCACCATTCTGCGATTTCCTATTTTCATATTATATTTCATTAATACTTATTCGACCGCCGCCAGATCTTGCGCTTCCCAGCTTCCCTGATCAGATCTTCCCTGAAATCAGGATGCGCGATCGAGATCAGCCCCTCCGCCCGCTCCCATGTGGAACGCCCCTCGAGATTGATCACACCGTACTCGGTTGCCAGAAAGTAGATCTGGCTTCTCGGCGAGGTGATGATATCCCCGTCAAACTGCGGGCGGATACGCGAGTGATATATACCTTCCTTGTCCTTGTACACAGAACTCATACAGATAAATGCCTTGCCGCCCCTCGACGCAGACGCTCCTATGAGAAAATCAAGCTGCCCGCCTGTGCCGCTGATCTGTCTCGAGCCGGAGCTCTCCGCCGCAACCTGACCGTACAGATCGACGGACACACAGCTGTTGATGGACACCATATTATCAATCTGGGCAATGACGCTCGGTCTGTTGACGTATTCTAGGGGGTAAGATGCGAGACCATGATTGTCGCCGACCCACTCATAAAGTTCCGGTGAGCCGATCGCACAGCCAAACACACCTTTGCCACGGTCTATTTTTTTCTTACGGTTCGTCAGTTTGCCCGCATTGTACATACTCAGGTACGCATCGGAACAAAGTTCTGTGTGCATTCCCAAATCCCTGAGATCAGACTCTGCGATCAACTCCCCTACTGCGTTTGGCATACTTCCGATACCGAGCTGCAGTGTTGCGCCGTCCACGATATACGGCAGGATATTCTGCGCGATCTTCCTGTCGGTCTCAGTCGGTCTGAACGTCTTTAAGACCGCAAGCGGTTCATGTTTCCCTTCCACAATGTGATCCACATCGGAGATATGGATGCACTCGTCATATCCGCCGTGTATGACAGGAAGATTCTCGTTCACCTCGACAATGACAATATCCGCCGCGCGCGTGATCGGCGCCGCTACACCTGTGTTGACAGAAAAGTTAAAATACCCATGCTTATCCATCGGAGTGACACTCACCATCACGACATTGACTTTCAGAAAATACTCGTAGTATGCAGCATTGTTGTGAAAGACCATCGGGATAAAATAGCAGAGCCCCCGGTCGCACAGCTTCCGCTCGTAAGAGGAACAATGCCAGCTGTGATATGTAAAATGTTCCTGACTCTCATCGCACTCTGCCACCTCGATCGGACCCTTTATGATCAGATTGCCGCGTATCTTCACATCATAGAGCTCATCCCTGCGCCGCGCCAAAGCCCTGTCCAGAAGCACCGGCATACCCAGATTGCTCGTGTAGTCAACCCAGTCGCCGCTCTTTACCACCTTCACCGCCTCGTCGGGGGTGGTGAGTTTTGTTCTGTATTCTGCCTGAAAATCGTGCAGCATTGTATCACACTCCTTCAATGATGCATGTGTGCGGCTGTTCCCTGCCGATCACTTCATGAACTTATTATACTGATAGTCCGCGCGGTTGTAAAGTCTTTGTGCCCAATTAGAAATCAATCCGGGATACTTGGTTGCTGTGAGAAACAGGCACTTTTGTGTGCAGAAAGACAGGGCAGATCATTCCCGATCGAATAATCTGCCCTGAGGAAAAAGTGTTCTCTTTATCTTTCTGCAAATAAAATAACATCTGTCACATTATCAGAAACAAAAGCGATATTTCCGATTTCGTTGACAACCGTTGTACCTGCAAGGTCATAACCGGTACCGGTTTCGTTCAGCGTGTAAATATATGCCTTCTTTCCGATATATAGATCACCTATATGGAAATTGAATACCGCATCAAATACCAGCGGCTTTATCGTGTTTGGAATCGCATGGATCACATCAAACTCTGGTGCGATCATGGGATCCGCGACAAACGAATAGAAAATCTCCACATCATCCGTGACCACCGGCACACCTGCCATATCGATCGTCAGTCCGAAGTCTGCACTAAAAACGGCATTCAAATACAGATACTGTCCATAATACTGATTCAATAGTTCTGCCCTCAGCACATGATCCCTCGACAAGTCCGCCTGCAGCATCGTATATCCTATTTGCAGCATTTTTTATCATATCACAGTTTCCGACAAAAATGTAGAAATATAACAAAAAAAGCAAAATAGCAAAATAATGGTTGTGAAACATTCAATAATTATGTAAAATTAAAAAAAGAATACTCTTGTACCAGTTTACAAAATAAGCAGAGAGGTGCGGATTGATATGTTTATACAGCTATTTAGTAACTATTTGTTGGAAAAGTCGGTAATTACGATCGAACAGCGCGATTCCTTTCAGGCGGAAATACAAAGAACCCGCGTCAAATTGGGAACCATCGCTGTCGCGGAAGGTATGCTGACAGAGGTGCAGGCAGACGAGATCAATCACCAGCAGACACTGCAGGACCGCCGTTTTGGTGACATTGCGATCGAAATGCAGTATCTGACGGAAAAACAAGTGTCCGAACTGCTCAGCAAACAAGGCAATACAGCCATGAAATTCTTTCAGCTGCTGGTTGACCGCATTGGTCTGTCCATGGAGACCGTCACGGAGCACCTCAACGGGTTCCAGCGGGCAAACGGTTTTACAGATGAGGAACTCGAGGCTGTCAAAATGGATGACTTCGAATCCATCATCCCTCTCTTTGCGACAGTGCGGGATACGACGATCACAGATCTTGCAGGCCTGGTAATGCGCAACCTCACAAGATTTGTCACCAACAATTTCTATTTTGGCAGAATGAAAAAGGCAGCCACGTATTCCTACAGTATGTTTGCCGGTCAGAGATCTGTCGGTGACTCTGATATTTTTCTCGGCTTTGGCGCCACCAACGAACTGGACGGGATCATCAAGCTTGCCAAGAATTATGCAAAATCTGTCACGATCTCGAGCAGCGACGAGGTTTATGATGCCGTCTGCGAATTTGCGAACCTGAACAACGGTCTCTATGACTCTGTTCTCAGCGATGATGATATTTTCATCGAAATGGTTCCACCGGAAGTATATCTGAACCAGCAGATATCCGGGAATGCGTACTATATGCCGATTTACATCGATGATTCCGAATTCGATCTGGTCATCTCGACAGATGCGGCATTTGTTCCAGGGGACAGACCTCATGCCCTGAACCTTAAAAAAGAAGACCTGCAGATCGATACCTCAAAGGCTCTCCCCACTGTTCTTGTTATCGACGACTCAGCGCTGATCAGAAAGATCCTCATCAAGATGCTCAATGAAAACGGCTATCAAGTGATCGGTGAAGCGGCAAACGGTGAGGAGGGCGTAGAATTATATAAGGATCTGGAGCCTGATATTGTGACTCTGGATATTACAATGCCTGTCATGGACGGTGTGACTGCGTTGAAACTGATCAAAGAATACGATCCGGAGGCTATCGTTGCCATGATTTCTGCCGCTGGTCAGAAAGACAAACTCATGGACGCGCTCAAGGAAGGCGCCGAGTTATTCTTCACAAAACCATTTAATGCACAGGAAGTGATAACCAGCCTGAAAAGCTGCCTCACGGACTCATAATCAATAAAATACCACTGGGAAAACCTGATGTCCCAGTGGTATTTTATGAGTTGCGGAGAAGTACATTCCCCTACTCTATAGAAGATTTATACCTAAATTATGTAGTGAGCCACATCATCGAGCAGTTTCTGCCATGCATCCTCATGCTCAACATAATAGAGCGGACATAACTTTCCGCCACAATCATAATGGCGCAAAATATCCTTCGGTTCCAGATCATATTTATCTAACAGCCACGCAAGCATCTCAACAAGCGAATCGTAAGTCTCCTGTGTGAAAGAACCATCCGCCGACAAATAACAGCACTCTATTGAAACAGAATCGCCGTTGCGCTCCACTACGGCATAGGCTTCCTCCTCCAGCGGAATGCACTGTATGATCTCACCCTCATAGCCTATGATAAAGTGTGCGCTTGCTGCCCGCTCATGTGTCTGACCCAGATTTTCGAAATAACTTCTATTCTGTTCCGCTGACGTTTTTGGGTTGGCTGTATAGTGAACAAATATATTCTTCACACAGGAAAGTTTTGTTCCTGGTCGGTTATATTCACTGATCGTGAGGAAATCTTTCCGGATATCAGGCTCCCGCCGCGTGTCATCCACAACTGCTATTTCTTCTGAAATATCTGATTCCGGCGGTTTCTCCACTTTTAATTGAGGACTTTTCTGTGTACTTTGAGCAAAAATCTTTCCCATAAAAAATATGGACGCACACATTAACAAGATCCATGCAAAAGCAAAAATCTGACTGGTTCGGGAGCGTTTTCCCGCTTTTCTTTTTGTTTCTTTTCTCAACGCCTGCGCACCTGCGCCTGCAGTCCTAGCTGATCTCGGAACTGATGTTCTAACCACACCGGCTTGTCTCGCATATTCTGCCCTGACTGCACTTGCCCGGCTTCCTGCATACTCTGTCCTGACTGCACTTACCCGTTTTCTCGCATACTCTGTCCTGACGATACCTACTCTCCTCAGATTTACTGTATCTGCTTTTGCCGTGTTCTTTGTCCTTGCGCTCCTCGCCCTGACTGTACCCGCTGCGTTTCCATTTCCTGTCCTTGCCCTACCGTATCCTGATACATTTCCCCTTCTTTGCATACCAGCTCTGGTGTGCGTGCCAGCTCTTCTTGTTCTTGTCTGTCTGGTGCGAACACCTCCAGTCGAACTTACCACCTGCCACAGCTCCAGTTCCTGAGTCTGCCGTGCCTGATTCCCCATAAGTATTTCTCCCATCACAATAATCTTTTATCTGTCGTGTCCAAGAAACATGCTTACAGTTTCCAACTTATAATTTGAGCTATCTATATATTAGACGCTCCGGGGTGCAAAAATGTTGCATAAAAAATTATTAAAATTCTATAAAGTACTCTTTTTACTTTTTTCTACTGTTATAATAGCATATTTGACTCTAAATTTCATCTAAAAATCATATAATCTCACTTCATACCCCATTTTTTTCACTAATGTGATATCCGCTGCAGTTGTAATGCCATGCGTCGTGAGCATGTCGCCCGATATCGCAGCATTTGCCCCGCTCCCAAAGCACTTCTCCCCCTTGTCCCCCAGAAGGCCACGCCCCCCGGCAAGCCGGATATCCCCGTCAGGTATGATAAAGCGGAATATGGCAACAACGCGGCAGAACTCATCGTTTGTAAGGATTCTATTATTTTCGTACGGTGTTCCCGCGATGGGATTCAGGAGATTGACAGGAACCGATCTCACTCCGAGTTCCCTTGCTGTCAATACCATATCGATCCTGTCCTCCATCGTCTCCCCCAGCCCTATGATACCGCCCGAACATATGCTCAACCCTGCGCGCTCTGCCGCCTTCAGCGCCGTGATCTTCTCATCATAAGTGTGTGTCGTACAGACTTGGGGAAAATAATTTCTCGAGGACTCAAGGTTGCAGTGTGCTCTCGATGCACCTGCTTCCTTGATCTTCCGAAATTGTGCTTCCCCCAAAAGCCCAAAGGAAACGCAGACTTCAATGTCGGTCTGTCTGCGGATCTCACGGATACTCTCGCAGGCACGGTTGACCTCCTCATCGCTCAGGCACCTTCCTGATGTGACGATGGAATATCGCAGTACCCCCTGTTCCCTGTTATATCTGGCTCCCTCCAACAGTTTCTCTGTTGGCAAAAGAGCGTACGCTTCCTGACAGCTTGTATGGTAATGGACACTCTGGGCACAATATCTGCAATCCTCCGAACACCGCCCGCACTTACCGTTTACTATAGTGCACATATCAAACCGGTTCCCGCACATCTTTTCCCTGATTTCGTCAGCCGCAGCACACAGTCTCTCTAACGGTTCATTCACAAGTGCCAGTGCCTCACTTTTTGTTATGTCCCCGCCGGCATATATCTTTTGCTTTAATTCCTCTGTGTAACTCATATCTTTTACCCCCCCCCAATGTTAACCTATATTTTATAATAGATTAACAATATTCCTCTAAAAAGTCAAGACAGTCCCCTGCTGACCGATCGCACGCATAACAGTTCAGCCTTCGGTTTCCTGTTTCAGGCATCAAGCCATGCAAAAACCGCTTCGCGGATGTCAAAGCCACGCGCCGTGGCTTGATGCATCTAAGCCGCTATGCTTTCTCACGGACTTCGCAGCGCAGTGCGAAGTCCTGGGCTGAACTGTTACTCGCACAAACCTTTCATTCGTGGCAGCTGCCTTTTTGCCTGCCATAACTGTGTTTAGTCCTCCAAATCTGTGAAAATGTGTTCGATCTCTTCCCTTGTCGCCAGCATTTCGGAAAAAGCACTCGCGCTCCCCGCCGAGATCCCCATGCGGAACGCATAGTCATAGTCCTGCTTCCTCGTCCAGCCGGCGACAAAGCCGGCAACCATGGAATCCCCGGCGCCCACCGCGTTGACCAGCCTTCCCTCCGGCGCCGCGAGCATGTGCACGGCACCTGTCTCGTCCACAAGGACTGCCCCCTGCCCCGACATGGACACCAGCACATTTCTGGCACCTCTCTCCTGAAGACGCCTCGCATATGGGACCACATCCGATCTGGCAGTCAGTGTCACGTCAAAGATTTCCCCCAGCTCATGGTTGTTCGGCTTGATCAGAAACGGCTCAAACTGCAGTACATTCATCAGCAGCTCCCCCGTCGCGTCCACGACAAACAGCACACCTCTCCCTTGCAGCCGCCGCAGAATATCGCTGTAGACAGAATCCGGCAGGCTCCTGGGAATGCTGCCCGCAAGAACAAGGACATCGCCCGCCCTGAGACAGTCCAGCTTCCTGTACAGCTCATTCACATGTATCTCGCTGATTTCCGGTCCCATGCCGTTGATCTCTGTGCCATCGTAGTCTTTCAGCTTGACATTGATGCGTGAAAACCCTTTCTCAATCCGGATAAAATCCGCAAGCAGCCCCATCTCTCGCACTTCGCGCTCGATCTGTTCTCCGGTGAAACCCGCCGTAAATCCAAGCGCGGTGTTCTCGATGCCCAGATTGCGCAACACGATCGACACGTTGATCCCCTTGCCGCCAATAAACATTTGTTCACTAATGGTACGGTTGGTCTTTCCCATCTCAAAGCCGTTCATGGACACGATATAATCCAGTGAAGGATTAAATGTCACTGTATAGATCATACTCCCTCTCCTCCTAAATGTTCAAACAGCATATCCTCTCTCTATTTTACTCACTTTATGCAGCTTGTTCAACGATTACTTTTGTATGAAATCAAAAAACCGTTGCGCCCGCGAAAATGCACTTGAACAAAGCAGACACTTGTAGTATATTAAACTTGTATATTTGTTTACAAGGGAGCAAAAATATCATATCCCACCCGCAGCACAAAATGCCAAGGCTGATCTGACAGCCCCCTTTTTATGCGCAGCCCCGTGCAGAGGAACTAAGCCGCAAGGCGGCACACGGCACATTCCTCTACTCGATTTCAAGTTTGCCGCAATAAATGCCGGATTAGACTGGAGCGGAAAAGGACCAAGCGTGCGCTGTCCGCGCCTGCGGTCTCTATATGCCTGCCCGTTTGGCGCACCAGCCGTGATCGAGAGGAGATTGTTATGAACATGATCGGAACACAAAACATAGAAACACAGCGGTGCCTGTTGCGAAGGATCCGCCCCGAAGATTATAAAAATATGTTCGAGAACTGGGCAAAACATGAATCCGTATGCCGATATTTTCCGTTTGACCCCATTGAAGATATCGAGGTCTACAGGGAAAAAGTGCTTGGATGGTCACAAAATTATGAATCCGATGCTTACTTTCATTGGGTGATCGAATGGAAGCAAACCGGAGCGCTCATCGGAACGATCAACCTGGGAAATCTGGAAGCGTCCTGCTTTATGTCCGATACATGCTATATGCTCTCGCCGGATCATTGGGGCATGGGGATCATGACAGAAGTTCTCCGTGCTGTGCTGGCGTACGCATTTTATGAAATAGGCTTAAACCGCGTCCAGGCGGAAGTCTTTGCCGGAAATACGGCTTCCGAGCATGTTCTGATGAAATGTGGTATGCAGTTCGAGGGGATCGCCCGGCAAAAGTACTATAAAAACGGTGCCTTTATCGATACTGCCCAGTACGCGGTCCTCCGAGAGGATTTTGAGCAGATCTGTACTCCGTGCACGACAAAAGCTGCCGGCGTTATCCGATAACGTCGGCAGCTTTTACTCTCTATGTGAACAGGATCCTTCTACCCTTTCCTGCTGTCCTGCATTTCAACAAGATGATACCCAAGCTTCACTTCCTTGACGGCATCCTCCTCATGGCGCAGCTGGTTCATCAGCATCGAGACGGCAAGTTCACCGCTCTTCTCGTAGAAGTAGTGGACTGTCACGAGGGGAGGCACTGTCACCCGCGCAAGCTCAGAATCGCCATGCCCTGCGACCAGTATCCGCTCCGGCACGTTGATCCCGTGCTCCCTGAGATACTGCATCGCTCCGACTGCCATCGCGTCCGTCGCGCAGATCAGCCCGTCCAGATCATCATATTTTTTCAGCAGTTCCCCGGTTTTCTCATATCCCGAGGCAACCGAAAATCCCGCTGTCACATAGTGTTTTGCCAGCTCTTCGCATCCCATGCCGCACACTGCATCGCAAAATCCCCTGTATCTTGCCTCACCAGCCGCCTTGTCCTGCTGCATCGCGCTCAGATACCCCAGATTTCTCCTTCCCTTTTCCAAAAACAGCCTCGTGAGATCATAAGTGGCATGATAGTCGTCATGGTAGATGCAGCAGTACCCGGACAGGTGCTGTCCCACGATCACGACCGGGACAGACAGCCCTTTCAGCACGCGCCTGTGCTCCGCCGTGAACACTGTCGCAGCCAGGATCACACCGTCCACCTGTTTCTCGTCAAAAGCAGTCAGATACTCTACTTCCTTCTTCGGATCGTTCTGGGTGACTGCGAGGAGCATCTGATATTCACTTTCGTTCAATACCGAGAGGATCCCCTCCACGATCCTGCCGATCGATGCGGAGGCGACTTTGGGCACGATCACGCCGATCATCCTGGTCCTCTTGGTCCGAAGTGTCTGCGCCTGGATGGACGGACGATACCCCGTCTCCTCCACAACCTTGCGGATCGCCTCCTGTTTTTCCACTGATATATAACCGTTGTTAAAATAGCGTGAGACAGCCGCGCTGGATACACCTGCCCGCTTCGCGATCTCCTTGATGTTCATTGTATCCGTCCTCTTTGGGAACTGTTTTATCTGTATCAGGGACGTTGCATCTTGTCATGCGCAATTCGTTAACAGTTCCTCACTTCTTTTTCATGTAATAATATCCGTACGCCGGTATGGGAACCTTGACAGGTTTCATCTCTTTTCCCGAGATGAGCTCTGTATAGTCCCCATCGTTCTCATCGATCCATGCCGTTTTGTCATGCTCACTGAAATTAAACAAACCGATCAGCTTCTCGCCGTCATGGTATCTGCCGATACACAGCACCGACGGATCCCCTGTCTCGATCGTCCACGCGTCAGCATTCGACACAAACACCTTTTCCGATTTCCGGATCTGCTCAAGCTGCTTCAATCCCTGGAACATTTTTCCCTCTACAGTGTCCGTGTCCTTCACAAGCTCTGCCCGCTTCCAGTTCATCGCTCCGCGGTGGAGATACCTTGAGTCTGCCGCCTTGTTCGGATCGTCCTTGTATGTATAGTCGTTCACCTGCCCGATCTCGTCCCCGCTGTAAAGAACCGGGATTCCTGACTGCATGAACATGTATGCGTGGAGCATCAGATCCATCTGCACCGCCCGCTCCATCGCGGTGTCATCCTGTTCAAATCCCGCTTTCTCCACACCGCACATGGACGCTGTCGTCCCACAGAAGCGGGCGTCTCCCGTGACCGGATCCGCATTGTAGAGTTCCCCGCGGCTGCAGCTGTCCCCGTCATATCCCTGAAAATAATCGTTCAGGTACTTTTTGTGAGCTCTCTCTTCCATGCCGTCCATCTTGAGTGCCGCATAGTCAAGTCCCCAGCCGATGTCGTCGTGACAGCGCAGATAGTTCAGGAACACATAGTCCTTCGGAAGTGCATTCACGATGTCCAGCTGCTTCTTCAACAGTTTGACATCCCTTGTCGCCACCGTATGCCACGTCGTCGCCATCGTAGTGACATTGTAGAGCATATGGCATTCCGGTTTCTCTACCGTGCCAAAATAGGGCGTCACCTTCTCCGGTTCCATGACCACCTCGCCGAGCAGGAGCACACCCGGACACACGATCTCGCTGATCATGCGCATCATGCGGACGATCGTATGTACCTGCAGCAGATTGCGGCACGGAGTGTTCAGTTCTTTCCAGATATACGGAACCGCGTCAATGCGGATGATGTCAATCCCCCTGTTCGCCAGATAGAGGAAGTTGTACATCATCTCATTAAATACTCTTGGATTTTTGTAATTCAGATCCCACTGGTAGGGATAAAAGGTGGTCATCACGTGATGTCCGATATCCGCAAGCCATGTGAAATTTCCGGGAGCCGTCGTGGGAAACACCTGCGGCACTGTCTTTTCATACTTCGCAGGCTCCTCGCCATTGTCAAAGAAAAAGTAGCGGCTCATGTACTCCCCGTCTCCCTGACGCGCCTTTTTCGCCCACTCATGATCCTCCGATGTGTGGTTCATGACAAAGTCCATGCAGACGTTGATGCCCTTCTTATGGCAGGCAGCTGTCAGGCTGTCGAGATCTTCCATGGTTCCCAGCTTCGGCTGTACCCTGCGGAAATCAGACACCGCATAGCCTCCGTCCGAGCGCCCTTCGGGTGTGTCAAGAAACGGCATCAGATGAACATAGTTCACATTGCACGCTTCAATGTAGTCCAGCTTTGCTTCCACACCCTTCATATTGCCGGCAAAGTTGTCAATGTAGAACATCATTCCAAGCATGTCATTCTGTTTGTACCAGTTCTGGTCCGACTCCCGCTTCTGGTCACTCGACTTTAATTCCCTGTCTCTCTTCTGATAGAACTCCCACATCCTGTCACACAGCTCCGCAAACATGGAATCGTTATCATACAATTCCATATAGAGCCAGCGCAGCTCATCGTGGTGACGTGCCAGTCTTTCCTGATAGACACTTATTTCTTTTTTCACTGTGATCCCTGCCTCCTTCATCAAATCAATGTGTTATCGATTTCATATAATAGTATTATAATACTCTTATTGGAGGAAATTGTAAATAATCATTTTGCACAATTCTGCCCATTCGCCGAACACACTGACAGCGCTAAACTTCCCTTGCGATCCTGTTTATAGTGCGCCGTCTTTTTCCAGCTCGTCCGACACCAGAACTTTGCCAAAGAAAGCGAGTGCAAGTCCCTGCCCCCAGCCCTGGATCCAGTCTCTTGATATGTTGCGGTAGCCGTCTGCATCGTTCATCACAGCTGTTCCTCCAGACACGTTCCGCACCCTTCCATCCGGACCGACATTCGCAAGTATTCCCCTGATCGACTTGTTGATATATTTCGAGTGCAGGGGATTTGCCCTCGAGACCATCGCCGCTGCGATCCCCGCGGAAGCCGAGACCTCCTCATAGGAACTCTCGTCATCCAGTATCGTTCGCCACAGCCCGTCCGCTGTCTGGAGGAGCTTGATCGCGGACAGCTGCTCGTTCAGGGAGCCCGCCACGTCCATATACTTCGGGTACAGGTAACACTTCGGCAGCATGTCCCCCACCTGCGACATCGTAAACGCCGCCCACGCATTGGCACGCCCCCAGTAAAAACCTGACATGTGGTTTCCTGCCACATTGTCATACCCATGATAGTACAGCCCGCTGTCCGGATCCTGCAGGTATTTGATATGCCAATAGTACTGATTCAGCGCGTCCCCGATGATCTCCTCGTCGGCAAGCTCCACACCGACCCGCAGCAGGAAAAACGCCGCCATGAAGAGCGTATCTGCCCAGCACTGCTCAGGAAAATCATTGTTGGCGGACACGGTGTGCTGCAGCACACTGTCCCCGAAGCGGAGTGCTTCTTTTCGAATGTAGTTGATCTTGCTCATCACGATATCCCAGTATTTCTGCTCACCGGTCGTCTTGTAGATCGTGATCAGGCAGTGCCCCATCGCACAGGCATTGACTGTCCACACCCTGGGCAGTCCCAGATCGATCAGTTCATCGACCCTGTCCTTCAAGAGATTTAGATACGTCTCGTCTCCCGTCTTTTCGTAGGCATCGGCAATGCCAAAATACGCCACTCCGCACGGCCAGTCCCAGGTCAGGTCCATCTTCATCGTCCGCTTTACGATCCTGTCGATCACCTTCAGGATCTCCTGTTTGTCATACTCCAGCTTCAACATAGCCCTCCCCCTTGTATATTGTATATTCATGCTGCCGTTGTATAGATTCCATGACTGCTTTCTGTACAAATTGCACGTCACCCTCCACCGCACAAGCTGATATTCCTTCTGTTTCTGTGTCAACTATTCCATTGAATGCCATGCGGACAAAACATCTAATATTTCCAAAGGTTTTTCCACAAACGTTTTTGCCCCGTGCGCCTCCAGGAACGCCCTGTCCCGAAATCCCCACAATACACTGATACACGGGAGTCCTGCATTTTGGGCTGTGGCAAGATCCACATCGGAATCCCCGACATAGATGGCTTCCTCCCTCCTCCTGCCAAGCTTCTCCAACGCGAGTAGTACACTGTCCGGCGCTGGCTTTCTCTCCAGGTTCTCACGATCGCCGATCGCGACGTCCACCTGCGGGAAATATCTTGCGTTCAGATCCTGTACTGCCGAATCTATCTTGTTGGAGGCGATCGCCATAACATAACCAGCGTTCTTTAATTCCTGCAATAACGCTGGGATTCCGTCATACGCTCTCGTCGTATCGTTGCAGTGCTCCCCATAGTATTGCTTAAAGGCAGCAAATGCCTGCTCAAATACTGGGTTCTCCTCCCCCTGCGGCACGGCGCGGATCATCAGATTGCGCACCCCGTTTCCCACAAACTGCCTGATCTCACCGCGCGTCCGCTCCGGCATACCGCAGACCCTCAACGCATGATTCGTCGCATTTTTCAGATCCTCCAATGTGTCTAAAAGCGTTCCGTCCAAATCAAAAATTACTGTTGTTATCTTTCTGTCAGACATTTTTCTCCTAAATTTCCTTTCGTTGTGTTCTGTTGATCTCCGCAAAAACTTTATTGTACGCTTCAAGATATGGGATCCCCTGTTCCCTGCAGACTGCTGCCAATGCCTCGTACTCAGGATAGACCCTGTCGCCGCACACCTTCACTCCAACCTTTCCCAAACAAGTGTTATCCATACGCTGCTCGCGCGCTAACACAGTGCGCTCCATCTCCACCCTTCTGATACCGATCGTGGTCGTCTCTCGGAAGATGATCTGCTCCAACCTGGAGAGATCCGCCTCCCTGCAAATGACATTGAGCTGATATGCCGGTCTGTTTTTCTTCATATAGATCGGCGTATAGTACACATCCCTCGCCCCAGCCTCAAACAGCCTGTCCATCACATAGCCAAACACCTCTCCCGGACAGTCGTCTATGTTTGACTCCAGCTTATAGATGACCTCTTTCTGTGCTTCTAGATCCTCCACGATCATCGCCCTCAGCAGGCTCGCCTTCTCATAATTCCTCTTGCCCGCGCCAACACCGCCTGCTATGACTTTGAATCTGTCCGGAAGACGCTCCGTCGTCCTAAATGCCGCAGCGATCGCCGCACCTGTCGGCGTCACAAACTCTCCCTGCACCTCCATAAAGTGCACCGGCAAACTGTAAGCCATCATGATATTTGCCGTCGCAGGTACCGGGATTGGCAGAATACCGTGCTGACAGCGCACACTGCCATGTCCCTCGTACAGTTCAGATATAGCAACATCTGTTATGTTATATTTTTCTTTCAGCGAATCCATGCACACGGCTACAGACATGATATCTACGATCGAATCCACCGCCCCAACTTCATGAAAGTGCACCTCATCCACCAGTTTATTGTGCGCTTTTGATTCCGCCTCGGCAAGAATGCCAAAAATCTTCATTGCAAGGGCTCTTGCACCGTCCGTGAGTCTGGCTTTATTCAAGACATCTGTTATCTCTGAAAGCCCCGCGTGCGTGTGATGGTGGTGGTGCGCCCCTTCATGATGATGCCCCTCCCCGGTCTCTTCGCTGCCATGATCATGCCCTTTCTCATGCCCGTGCAGATACTCCATATCATGGTCATGATTCTCATGCTCCCTGTCAAGTATCACAGCAAAATCACAGGCGTCAATCCCCGATTTCTGCACTCTCGACACTGCGACATCAAACCCTGGCACAAACGGTCTGATGCTGTCTATCGCCTCGTCGAGCGCCTTTTGGTCCGCGCCAAGATCCAGCAGGGCTCCGACGGTCATGTCCCCGCTGATCCCAGAATAACATTCCAGATACAATATTGTCTTCATACTATCTCCCATCTGCCTGCTTCAGCAGGCGTACAATTCAGGATGGTGAAATGCTCTTTTTCACACTAACTCCCATCTGCCTGCTTCAGCAGGCGTTCAATTCTGGATGGTGAAATGCTCTTTTTCACACTATATTCTCCTATAATTGTTCATTTATATCCGCTCTTATACGGTCTGTTTGCTGTCCTTTTGTTCACTTAGGAACTGTGCACTGAGCCGGTCTCTCCGCCAGCCGGTTGATCTGCGTCGCCATATATCCCGCACCGTACCCATTGTCGATGTTCACTACCGCAATGCCGTTCGCACAGGAGTTGATCATCGTGAGCAGCGCGGACAATCCATGCATACTCGCACCGTATCCGACAGAAGTCGGCACCGCTATGACGGGATTGCTGACCAGTCCGCCGATCACACTCGCCAGCGCTCCCTCCATACCTGCCACCGCCACTACACAGTTTGCTTCCTGTATCGTCTGTGTATGCGCCAGCAGTCTGTGCAGACCGCTCACCCCCACATCGTACACCCGGTTGACGAAGCTGCCAAAGTACTCCGCCGTCTGCGCTGCCTCCTCCGCCACTGGGATATCCGCCGTCCCCGCCGTACAGACCGCGATCTTTCCGATGCGCCCTGCCGCCTTTTTCTGCGCATCCTCCTCTATCTTCAGGATCTTTGAAACCTTGTCATATTGTACCTGCGGAAGTTTTGCGCGCACAAGCTCATACTGCGTCTGTGTCGCCCTTGTCCCCAACACCTCGCCGTTCTTCTCATACATCTTCTGAAAGATCGACACCAGATATTCGTCTGGCTTTCCTGCACAGTAGATCACCTCCGGGAATCCGGACCGAAGTTCCCTGTGTGTGTCAAGCTTTGCAAATCCCATCTCCTCAAAGGGCTTCCGCCTCAGGTACATTTCGGCTTCCTCCACAGATATCTCACCTCTCTGCACCCTTTCCAATATGTCTTTCACTTCTGTCTTTCTCTCCATACCCGCCCTGCCTTTCCGTCAAAATCACTGCTCCGTTTATTATAATACATTCATCCAAATAGGGGAATACCTTTTTTGCCGAACAGAGCCGCATCGACTTGTGACAGCCGAGTGGATGACACAGGCGCAGCATACACGCTGCGCCTGAAAACATCAACTATTTATATTCACTGATCTCATAGAAAGTCACCATCATGATCATGGTATCTGCCCGCTTACCGATCACCCTGACTGTCACACGATACCATATATCATTGGTCAGCTCGTACTCCATCGGTCCGCAGAAATCTCCCCTCACGATCTTCGCAAACGCCTCACAGAGCATTTCTCTTTCCGCCTTCATCCGCCTGTTGTGCTCATGCTCACTGACACTCTTGTCAAACACAAGTTCGCTCTCATATCGTGCATTCGTTCTGAGCAATTCGAGCTTTTCACGCCTGTACTCATACACAGCGATCGGCGTATCCAGCATGTCAAAAAGCCTGCTGGTGTTTGAGCGCGTGTTCCACAGTTCGTTGACGATCGTAATATTCTCGTCCTCGCAGCATTTTGCCCCCATTACCTCTTCCTTGGCAATAAAAGCCTCATAGTCCGCGACCGTCATTGGCTTCGCATAATAATATCCCTGCGCATACTCGCAGCCGATACATTTGAGGAAGTCAACCTGCTCAAGCGTCTCCACGCCCTCCACGATCGACGGCAGATGCAGCCATTTTGCCATGCGGATCACAGAGGTGAGCACCTTCTCACCTTTGCCGTTGAACTCCTGATCCTGCAGGAATTTCATGTCCACTTTCAGATAATCGACTTCCATATCCTTCAGGACATTCAGCGATGAATACCCGCTCCCGAAATCATCCATCATGATCTTAAAGCCCAGCTGATGCAGATTGCTCATCGTCTTCATGATCAGATCCTGGTCTTCCATAAAAGCGCTCTCTGTCAGCTCCAGGTTCAGAAGCTCAGCCGGAATCTGATACTCGGTGATCAGCTTCTTGAAAATCTGTATCAACTGCGGATTGTAGATATTGACCCTTGACACGTTGACTGAGATCGGATTGGGATTTTTCCCCTCGTCCAGCCACTTGCGCAGCAACTTGCAGACGTGGCGCCACATATACTGATCGAGTCTGCCGATAATGCCGTTGCGCTCATAGATCGGTATAAACTCGCCTGGAGAGATCATTCCCAGATCCGGATGCTGCCAGCGCACCAGCGCCTCCGCACCATACGAACGGTCCGTCGCCAGGTTGATCTTCGGCTGCAGATATACCTCAAACTGTTCCTCCTCGATGGCACGGTTCACCTCATTGATGATGAACTGCTCCTGGCGCATATCCTCGATCATACTGTCGTTATAGTAAGCAATGCTCTGCACAAACTTACCCTTACAGCTCTTAGCCGCCAGAAATGCCCTGTCATATATCTCAGCCACATCCAGCGTGTCATCATTGATGACATACACCCCACACGACACCTTGATATTGTAGTCCTTGTTCACTTTCCTCAGATTGATCTGAAGCGCGTTGACCAGCAGCTCGATATTCTCCTCTTTAAAAGGCATGCACACCCCGAACACATCGTTCTCGATCCGTCCATAGGCAAACTTCGCAAACACTGTCGCGATCTTCCTCAGCTCCGAGGCGACACTCTGCAGGACCTTGTCCCCCTCCTTGACCCCATAAAAATTGTTGATCATCTTAAAACGGTCAATGTCGAAGCGCGCAAAGGCAAATGTCTCCTCCGTATTCTCCAAGAGCAGCATCCTCACTGCCCTGTAAAATTTGTATTTCGTATACAGCCCTGTAATCGCATCCCGCTCCGCCATGATCATGCGGCTCTTGTCGATCGCATTCCTGATGCGGAACTGTAAGAGAAGCGGATTGTACGGTTTCATGACAAAGTCCCAGACACCAGCCTCCAGACACTTCTGCTCAGAATGCCAATCCTCATTGGCAGTGGCGACGATCACCGGAATGTTATCGTACTCCTGATGCCTGCGGAACTCGTCCATAAACTGAAACCCATCCATGATCGGCATGATGAGATCCAGCACGATCACTGCTACCTTATTGATATTGGCGGCGAGAACATCGAGTGCCTCCTGCCCGTCCGACGCATCCAACACTTCAAAATTGTCGTTGATCACATCCCTGAGCCTTTTCTTGACCATCTCCTCATCATCTACCAATAATATCGTGTTCTTATTGTACATATATGTCAACTCCTTTATGTTAGAATAGCCTCTCGGAGTCTTTTAGACCGTCTCCATCCAGTTGGCAGCCGCTTCTATATAGATCTATCAGACAACAATTAGACAACATTACAATTTAATCTTACTTTTATGTCATCTTTTTGTCAATATATTCTAATAAATTTGTGCATACAAGTATACCTTTTGTGCAAAAATGCCCTGACCTTCCACCCGGTCAGGGCATTTTTGCATTCCTATGACTTATTCCACCGAGATCACTTTGTAGTCCTGGTCCTCCACTGTCTTTTTCAGGATCTCATCGCTGATCTCCGCATTCAGCGTGAGCACTGCTGTCCCTGCCTCGTGGCTCACCACAGCCTCCGTCACCTGCTCAAGCGCCTCGAGACATTTCTTTACCCTAGACTCGCAGTGTCCGCACATCATACCCTCGATTTTCATTGTCTTTGTCATTTTCTTCTCTCCTTCCTTTTTTGTATGGCCGCTCTTCCCAGCCGCCATATGCCGTTTCCTGTCGTGCTTTGCGCTGTAGATGTCGACCAGATTCAGCCGCAGTGCATTCGTCACCACACAGAAGCTTGACAAGCTCATCGCTGCAGCACCAAACATAGGGTTGAGCTGCCATCCAAACAGCGGAATCCACACACCTGCTGCCAGGGGGATCCCTATGATATTGTAGAAAAACGCCCAGAAAAGGTTCTCATGAATATTTCTGAGCGTCTGGCGGCTCAGCCTGATCGCGGCGGGCACATCGCGCAGGCTGCTCTTCATCAGCACGACATCCGCCGCGTCGATGGCGATATCTGTCCCTGCGCCGATCGCGATACCGATATCTGCCCGCGTCAGCGCCGGCGCGTCGTTGATACCATCGCCCACCATTACCGTCCTGCCTTTTTCCATCAGGCTCCGTATGACGCTCTCCTTCCCGTCGGGAAGAACGCCCGCGATCACTTCGTCCACACCCGCCTGCTTTCCGATCGCCCTGGCTGTGCGCTCATTGTCGCCCGTCAGCATGACGACACGGATCCCCATACCCTGAAGTTCCTCCACCGCCTGCCTGCTGTCCTCCTTGATGACATCCGCCACGGCGATCATTCCCATGAGCGCGTCTGCACTTTGTGTTTCCCCTGTACGCCCCCGGGCAAAAAACAAGGGTGTCTTGCCCTGCTCTGCCAGTTTTTCAGCTCTTTGCACAAAATCCTGCAAAATACCGTGTTTGGAAACAGCAAGCTTTTCCTCGATGAACTTCGCATTTCCGCCGTACACCAGCCTGCCATCTACCACACCCGTCAGCCCGTTTCCGGGAAGCGCCCTGAAATCCGAAACCTCCTCGGCAAGATCTGCTTCATTCTGTTTCTCTGCAAAATATGCTCTGGCATACTCATTGACGGCGCGCGCAAGCGGGTGCTCGCTCTTTTGTTCCAGTGCGTATGCCAAGGCGAGCAGCTCATCTGCCGATACTCCATCTGCCGGTATGATATCCGTCACTCTGGGCTCTCCGCTCGTGATCGTCCCTGTCTTATCCAGCGCTACGATCGACACTTTTCCCGCCTCTTCCAGCGACACTGCAGTCTTGAACATAATGCCATTTTTGGCGCCCATGCCGTTTCCAACCATGATCGCCACAGGTGTGGCGAGTCCCAGTGCACAGGGACAGCTGATCACAAGCACGGAGATCCCTCTGGCAAGCGCAAAACCGACCGTCTGACCTGCCGCAAGCCACACGAATATGGTGATGAGCGCAACCGTGATCACTGCCGGGACAAACACGCCTGACACGCGGTCCGCCACCTTTGCGATCGGCGCTTTCGTCGCCGCAGCATCACTAACCATCCTGATGATCTGTGAGAGCGTCGTGTTCTCTCCAACCCTTGATGCCCTGCACTTGATAAATCCTGACTGGTTCACCGTCGCGGCGGATACCCTGTCACCAGCCTGCTTGTCGACAGGAATGCTCTCACCTGTGAGCGCAGCCTCGTTCACAGCGCTCGTTCCCTCCAGCACTATGCCATCGACAGGAATGCTCTCACCCGGCCGCACCACGAAGAGATCACCTACAGCAACATCCTCGACTGGAACCTTTGTCTCACTGCCGCCGCGCACCACCACCGCTGTCTTTGGCGATATTTTCATCAGTCCCTTCAGTGCGTCTGTCGTCCTGCCCTTAGAGCGCGCCTCGAGCATCTTTCCTACCGTGATCAGCGTCATTATCATCGCTGCCGACTCAAAGTAAAACTCATGCATATATCCCATGACTGCCTGGTGATTGTTCCTCATCTGGGCATCGGTCATGGCAAACAGCGCGTAGGTACTATAGACAAAGGCAGCAGTGGATCCGAGCGCAACAAGCGTATCCATATTCGGCGCCCTGTGCCACAGGCTCTTAAAACCGCTGATAAAAAACTTCTGGTTGACGACCATGACCGCGGCTGTAAGCAGCAGCTGTATCAATCCCATCGCCACATGATTGTCCGCCAGAACCTGCGGAACCGGAAAATCCCACATCATGTGCCCCATTGAAAAGTACATCAGGACGATCAGAAAGCCTATGGAATACCACAGCCTGCGCTTCAATACCGGCGTCTCTTTGTCACGCAGCATTTCCTCCTGCTCTCTGTATGCGGATGCGGTCCGCGCACTGTCAGCTGCGCTGCGGATGCCCTTTACGGATGCACCATATCCAGCCTCCTCCACCGCCCTGATCACCTCGTCTGCGGAAGCACTTCCCTCCACGCCCATGGAATTCGTGAGCAGGCTGACTGAGCAGGACTGCACCCCTGCCACCTTTGACACTGCCTTTTCCACCCGCGCACTGCAGGCGGCACAGCTCATGCCCGTCACTGTGTATTGTTCCATCCCATCTGTCCTCCCTTCTCCATTTTTGTTCCTCGAAACTCTTTGAAGTTCTTCTGAAACACAGCAGATCGTTCTTATTTCATCAGCTTTTTGAGTGTCTGGATCAGCTCATCGACAGTCTCTTCCTTGCCGTCCCTGATATCCTGTGTCACACACGTCTTGATGTGGTTTGCCAGAAGCACCCTGTTAAAACTGTTGAGCGCCGCGTTCACCGCAGCCACCTGCACCAGTATGTCTGTGCAGTAGACGTCCTTCTCGACCATGTTTTTGATGCCGCGGACCTGCCCCTCGATGCGGCTCAGCCTGTTGATCATATCCTTGTACTCTTTTCCCGTGCGCTCTTTGGTCTTCTCTGAGCAGTGCCCGCACACTGCATCCTCTTTTTCAACAGTTTCAGATACTTCTGCGCTGTCTGTGTTTTCAAGTTTTTCCAAATTTTCGTTATTCATTCAATTTTCTCCTTCCATACACCTCTGCATTGTATTATACTATACCCTTGTAGGGTAAATGTCAATATCTTTTACTACATTATCTCATGCAATTTTTCCGCCATACTGCCAAATACAAAAAGGCTGCCGAAACAGCCTCTTTTTCTTTTCCCTGAAATCTATATCACTTCACTCTGCCAGACCAGTAAAGCGTCCCTCAAATTATATCATATCCTCCCGCGACACACCTTCCATGGTCTTTCTGGCATTTTGGAAACAGTCCATCAGCTTCGGCGAGAACGTGCCGCACTCGCCGTTCGTGATCATGCTAAACGCCTGTTCTTTCGTGAATGCTTTCTTGTAACAGCGCTCACTGATCAGCGCATCATACACGTCTGCAACCGACACGATCTGCGCCTCGATCGGAATGGCATCACCTGCAAGTTTGTCGGGATACCCCCTGCCGTCAAAGCGCTCATGATGGTGCCTGCAGATCGTGTATGCATATTTCCTGTAGCGGTCATCCCACACACCTTCGATATGGTCGAGCACCTCACAGCCGCGCACCGTGTGTGATTTCATGCACTCAAACTCCTCATCCGTCAGGCGCCCCGGCTTTAGCAGGATATTGTCCGGTATCGCGATCTTTCCGATATCGTGCACCGCACTCGCCGACTCGATGATGCGCACATCCTCGTCCGTGAGCCCATATTCAGGATAGCGCTTCATGAGCTCCTGCGCCAGGATCTTCGTGTAGGTCTTCACACGTTTTACGTGCTCTCCGCTCTCGAGATTCCTGCTCTCCACAACCTCCGCCAGAATATCCGTGATCTGTTCATTGCGCTGCTTTAACACCTCCGCCTGCTTGCAGATCATCTCATACTGCCGCTTTAATGTGAGCGTCTGGGACTCCACCCGCTCCTCCAGACAGTTCCTATACGTGAACAGATCAACCATATTCCGCACGCGCCGAAGCACCGTCTCATTGTCAAACGGCTTCTTGATAAAATCCGTCACACCGTAGTCAAAACACTTGCGTTCGATATCCACCGCAGTCTCGCCGCTGATCACCAGCACTGGTATATGCTTGAGATAACCTCTCTGTTCCATGATCCGCATCACTTCAAAGCCATCCATGACCGGCATGACCAGGTCAAGAAGCACCACACATACCTCGCACTCATGCTGTACAAGCAGATCGGTCCCTTTCTGCCCGTCCTCTGCCGCAAGGATCTCATATTCCCCCTCGAGTATCTCTGTCAGCATCTCGCGGTTAAACTCCGCGTCATCGATAATCAGTACCTTATTTCTCATATTGTCTCCTCATGTTGATCTTATTTCATTTTCAGGTTTTCCTGTACATCTGCAAACCCGTCATTATCCTTTCTTCAGGTTCATTGCCAATACGACATCCACCCGGTTTGGCACCCGGCTGATCCGCAGTTTCCTGTAACAGGCTTCACCCCATAATCTGCAGCATGACACAATTCCCTGGACTGCAGCTGCAGTCCCCATAAAATGTATTGTGTACAGCAGTGACACACTTCATATACTATAATACAGTCATTAAAAATTTGTCAATATTTTTATTTCATCATATTTAGGATTGATTTTCATAAAATAAAGTGCGATACTAAAAATATCGTGTTTGACAGCAAAATCACGTATTCACGAATACAAGGAGGATAACCAGCAATGGAAAATCTAAAAATTCCTAACAATTACCATTCGGCGCTCAACCTGCACGATACACAGATCGCCATCAAGACGGTAAAAGATTTTTTTCAAAACCAGATCGCGCAGCGGCTGAACCTTGCGCGTGTATCAGCACCGCTATTTGTAGATCCCCTGTCGGGACTCAACGATAACCTCAATGGCGTGGAGCGTCCCGTGAGCTTTGATATCAGGGAACAGGACGGACGCATCGCGGAAGTTGTGCAGTCGCTTGCCAAGTGGAAGCGCTACGCCCTGCAGAAATACGGCTTTGCCATCGGCGAGGGCATCTACACCGACATGAACGCCATCCGCCGCGACGAGGACACCGACAATATCCACTCCATCTTCGTCGACCAGTGGGACTGGGAAAAGATCATCAACCGCGGGGACAGAAACCTTGAGACGCTCAAAACAGTCGTTCGAAAGGTGTACAAATGTCTCCAGAATACAGAGAAATACATGGCGATCCAGTACGACTATATCGACGAGATCCTGCCCGACGAGATCTATTTCGTGACCACAGAGGAGTTGGCGGAGATCTTCCCCGACAATACGCCAAAGGAGCGCGAATACTACATAGCAAAGGCAAAAGGCGCCGTGTGCATCATGAAGATCGGAGATAAGATGGAGAGCGGAAAACCACACGACGGACGCGCACCGGACTACGACGACTGGTCCCTTAACGCCGACATCGTGGTGTACTATCCTGTACTCGACATCGCTCTCGAACTGTCAAGTATGGGGATCCGCGTTGACAGGGATGCACTCCTCTCGCAGCTCGAGAAGGCAGGCTGTCCGAAGCGCGCAGAACTCCCCTACCAGAAAGCTGTATTGAACGAGGAACTTCCGTTTACCATCGGCGGCGGCATCGGACAATCCCGCATCTGCATGTTTTTCCTGAGAAAAGCTCACATCGGTGAAGTCCAGTCCTCACTGTGGCCCGATGATGTCGTGAAGATATGCTCCGAGAACGGGATCAATCTCTTATAAGGATCAGAAAACCGGACGGGGTTGTGAGACGTCTACTCCACTGTTATTAACCCTTGTAAATAAAGGGTTTTAAGGATTCTAAATATGGGCTGACCCCAATTTTTTAGGAAATGGAAATCATCTGCATGGTTTCCATTTCTTGTTCTTTAAGGGAATGAATATATTTATTGTAAGTAGTACTTATTTTTGCATGTCCCATAAGTCTGCTAACAATCTCTATATTCACTCCCCTTCGTACAAGAGTAGATCCAAATGTATGCCTTAATGTATGCAATGTCACATTATTCTGTATGTCCGTTCTTGCCACTATCCGTTTCAAACTCCGCCCCAAGTTTTTTTCGGTGTTAATAGTGCCAGCACCAGTACACGCTACATAATTAGATTTTATCCCTTTTCTTTTGTCGTACTCCTGCAATTCTCCGATATACTGCAACATTACAGGGCTGAGTTTCAATACCCTCACCCCCGAATGCGTTTTCGTAGTTTTTTTTATTTTGCTACTATAATTGAGCAAATCCAGAAAACTGCACAAAAAATCCTGTGATTTGTTTTCCGGTTGCGGACAAAAGGAAATAAAAACTCTCATTTGTCTTTATGGAGCGGACAAATTTGTGCAAGATTTCAAATTTGCTCATTTATAGTTTGCTATATGTCTTTTTGTCTGCATCGGGATTGAAGTTTTTAATATTTGCCTGAATGGTTTTATTAATGTGAATAATTTGATTTTTAAAGTCGAAATCATCCCATTCTAACGCAAGAGCTTCTGCTTTTGTCAAGTAAAATCTAAAAAAATTCCACCTGTGCGGTTGCAATATGGCTAGGAGCGGCAATAAAGCAACAGAAATAT
>ERZ779626.141-NODE-141-length-48843-cov-11.732947_pt1 | contig 48843 bp, 43 predicted proteins | sample MGYA00514209_ERZ779626 | MGnify/ENA primary metagenome ERZ779626 (study PRJEB29562, sample SAMEA4376713) | mouse gut metagenome | isolation source: Cecum | study: EMG produced TPA metagenomics assembly of the A DSS colitis mouse model was used to assess the...
GCTGGAACGGCACCGGCAAGCGCATCTCCATCAAGGACACCCGCGGCATCATCGATGCCATTCTGGATGGCTCCATCCTCAAGGCTGAGACCAAGACCATCCCCTACTTTGACCTGGAAGTGCCCACCGCCCTGCCCGGCGTGGATCCCGCCATCCTGGATCCCCGGGACACCTACGCTGATGCTTCCCAGTGGGACGAGAAGGCCAAGGATCTGGCTGGCCGCTTCGTGAAGAACTTCGTCAAGTATACTGGCAACGACGCCGGCAAGGCTCTGGTAGCCGCCGGTCCCAAGGTGTAAGCAAGTTAATTGTAAAGAACCAGGGCGCTTCAGCGCTCTGGTTCTTTTTGCTGCAATCCCGTATTTGCGGGAAAGCGGAGGCATTCCTCACAAGCCGCATTTCCCCCGCCTGATAAACCGTCCCTGGGCCGCCAGAAGCTGTCCATGATCTACGGCCAGCTGTCCTCTGAGATAGACCTGGGCGATACTGCCCCGGGTTCTCATACCTTCATAGGGCGTGTAATCCACATGCTGCGCCTGATTGGCAGCGGAGATCGTTCCCTCGGTTTCCGGATCATAGACCACGATGTCTGCATCGCTGCCAGGGGCGATTACGCCCTTTTGGGGCCAGCAGCCGTAAAGCTTCGCCGGATTCTCGCACAGCACCCGGCACATATCCGGAGCGGCAATCCGTCCCTCCGCCACGCCGCAGGTGTACAGCAGTACCCCGCGGTGTTCCACCCCCGGCAGTCCGCCGGGAATTTTGGTGAAGTCATACTGGCCTGCCCGCTTCTGTGCGGTGGTGAAGGAGCAGTGGTCTGTGGCAACGGTGTCGATCTCTCCGTTTTGCATCGCCTCCCACAGTGCTTCCCGATCCTCGCGCTTCCGGATAGGGGGCGCACAGACAAATTTGGCCGCCTCCAGAAAGTCCGGATTGTCATAGACCTCGTCCTCCAGCAGCAGGTAGTGGGGGCAGGTCTCCACATAGACAGTCTGGCCCCGCCTGCGGGCGGCGCGGACCTCCTCCAGGGACTCCCGGGTGGAGAGATGGACAATAATGACCGGCACGTCTGCCAGCTGGGCCATCCGCAGAAGATGGCCCACTGCCTCTGCCTCCAGGGGTGCGGGCCGGGTGCGGGGATGAGACCCGGGACCCGTTTGTCCCGCCGCTTTTGCATCGGCGATCAGGGCGCGGATGACCCCGTCGTTTTCACAGTGAACCCCGGTGATGCCGCCGGCTTCTCTCAGCCGCAGCAGGGCGTGGTACATATCTCCCTCCGGGATCATCATGGCGGGGTAGGTCATGTACATTTTGAAAGATGTGATCCCCTGGTTCATCATTTCCCCGATCTCCCGGGAAATGCCCTCGTTCCAGTCGTCAATAGTCATGTGAAAGCCGTAGTCGCAGGCGCTGTGTCCTCCGGCCTTTTCCTGCCAGCGGGCCAGACCGGCGGCCAGGGTTTCCCCCTTGTCTGGGGCGGCAAAGTCGATAACCGTGGTGGTGCCCCCCCGCAGGGCGGCCCGGGTGCCGGTGGCAAAATCATCGGCGGTGATGGTCCCGCCCACCTCCAGATCAAAGTGGGTGTGGCCGTCAATAAAACCGGGGAAGAGGAGCTTTCCGGTACAGTCAACGATCCGTGCATCCCCGGAGGAGAGATTTTCTCCCACGGCGGCGATCCGCTCTCCCTCCAGCAGCACGTCCAGTATCGCTGTGCCTTCCGCCGAGACAACCGTTCCTCCCTGCAGCAAAATACGCATTGGTGACCCTCCTTGTTTTCTTCGTACCAGTGGATGAAAAGAGACGTAAAACAAATGATTTGGAAAAGTATACCATATTTTGTCTCATTTATCCAGTACCCTGGGGCGTTCCAACAAAATTTTTCAAAATTTTATAAAAAATGAAAAAACAGGTCTAGTCAAACAGAGAAAGTTGGAGTATAATTTGACACGTAGAAGGGTGGACGGAGCAGATTGTTCCCCGGCATAATATCCCGGATGTGCTGCCCAAAAATGAATTAGGAGGAACCCCAACCATGAGAAAGTTGAACAAGCTGCTGGCACTGGTGCTGGCAATGGTCATGGTCCTTGGCCTGACCGCTACCGCCTTTGCGGTGGAAGGCGGAGACAAGACAGAGGATCCCAAGACCGAATCGGGCGAGCCCGCTGACAAGGCTCCCGCCGAGGGTGAGGACGCCGACAAGGCCCCCGCTGAGGGCGAGGACTCTGACAAGACCGCCGCCGAGGGCGAGGATGCCGACAACACTCCCGCTGAGGGTGAGGACGCTGATAAGGATCCCGCTGAAGGCGAGGACGCCGGCAAGACTCCTGCAGAGGGCGAGGATGACAAGACCCCCGATGCTGATCCCTATGCCGATGTAGCCGATTGGGCCAAGGAAGCTGTCGCTGCCGTTGTCGAGAAGAAGCTGATCGACATGGGTGAGACCGGTTTCAACCCTGCTGCCAATATGACCCGCGCAGACCTGGTGGTGGCCCTGTACCGCCTGTCCGGTTCTCCTGCCAATGCTGAGGACGCCGTCAATCCCTTCACCGATGTGGCTGATGACGCTGCATGCAAGGACGCCGTGATCTGGGCCAAGGACAAGGGCATCGTGGCCGGCAAGAGCGAGACCTCCTTTGATCCCAACGGTGCCGTGACCCGTCAGGAGATCGCCAAGATCCTGTTTGTCTACGCCGGGGCCAAGAACGTGGAGGAGGACAACCTCGCCACCTTCGCCGACGTTTCCGGCATCGCTGCCTGGGCCAAGGATTATGTGAACTGGGCCGTTGCCAGCAAGCTCATCAGCGGCGTTCTCGCAGCTGAGAATACCAAGAAGATGGATCCCAACGGCACCGCTACCCGCGAGCAGGTCGCTGTGCTTCTGGACCGTTACATCAACACGATTCTGACGCCCGCTGAGGGCGAGGATGCCGGCAAGGCTGCTGCTGAGGGTGACCAGCCCGCCGACGATAAGGCTCCCGCTGAGGGTGACAAGCCCGCTGACGACAAGGCTCCCGCCGAGGGTGACAAGCCCGCCGACGACAAGACTCCTGCTGAGGGTGACAAGCCTGCCGATGACAAGGCGCCCGTTGAGGGTGACAAGCCTGCTGACGACAAGGCTCCTGTCGAGGGTGATAAGCCCGCTGACAACAAGTAAATCCCAATCCTATACATAAAATACGCCGCAGAGGATCTTCTCTGCGGCGTATTTTTTACATTTGAACGACTTCTTCCTTGGGCTTCTGGCAGGGCCGGACAGCGGTTACGTGCAGCACCGGGCCATCCCCCTCGTAGGGGTCCCAATGCTCCACGGCAACCTTGGCGGTGACCTCTACCCACGCCCGCTCGGGAATTTCGCTGACATCATACCCAATACAGGCCACGGCCAGGAAGGTCATATCGTCCGCGCAGCACACCATGGCGAACCGCCCGGGAGTGAAATAACGTCCATACTTGGGAGGCTTGCACATGATGGCCCGATAGACCACTGTCTTCCCGGCGTACATCTCCGGATTGTCCATGATCTCCACATACCACAGGCCGTAGTCTTCGTCAGAGATCCGGATCACCGGCTGGTCCAGATCAAAGGCGGACACGGTGCCGTCCATATAGTCCTCGCTCTGGCCATCCTCCTTCTCCAGATAAATGTCCGCACGGCGGTTGAGGAGACGCAGATTCCGCTGCCGGAGGGAGGTACACAGCGCATCCGTGCAGCGGTTGATGCAGATCATGTCTGCGTTTCGCAGCTTTTCCGACATGAGGGAGGCCATATTCCTGGTATACGTCTCAAAGGTGGGGCCCTCCACAGTGGCGATGATCTGGTACAGCACCCAGCTGGGGGGCATGGAGTTTACATAGAAATCCTGGATCTGCCACATGCCGTTGTATTCCACGATAATCTGGCTGGCTTTGCACTTCTTCCGCTCCGCCTCCAAAAATTCGGGCGTCAGGGCATCCTGATCGTCCACGGTCAGGACGGTGACGTTGTGCAGCAGCTTTTTCTCGTATTCCACCTCGCCTTCTTCGCACTGGAGGAGCAGGGTGTGGTCCTCCATGGCGAAGCCATCGGAGAGGATGCCGTTGATGAAGCTGGTCTTGCCGCTGTCCAGGAATCCGGCGATCAGGTAAACAGGGTAGACTTTCTCCTGGGCCATATTACACCTCAAAGAGGGTCCGCAGCCCGGCCTCATCCAGCTTGCTGCCGATGACGCACAGCCGTCCGGTGTAGTCCGCGGGACCGGTGCGTATCTGATGCTCTCCGGGTACGTAGTCAAAGTGGAGCCAAGTCCCGTCTCCGGCAGGAACAATGCCCTTTGCCCGCAGTACCGCGCCGTATTTCTCACCGTCCAGTTCCGTCAAAATGGATTCCAGCTTTTTGGGAGTAAAGGTATGCGTGGTCTCCACGCCCCAGCTGGTAAATACCTCGTCGGCATCGTGGCCATGGTGATGGTGATGATGGTGGCCGTCATGGCAGCACTCATGGTCATGACCGTGGCCATGATGGCATTCATGCCCCTCTTCATGGTCGTGGTGATGACAGCACCGGTGGTCCTCCTCATGGTCGTGGTCATGACCGCACGTATGGTCCTCATCGTGGTCATGCCCATGGCAGCACTGGCGGCCGTCATCGTGGCCGTGATGATGGTGGTGCCCGCCGCAGATGGGGCAGGCATCCGCCTCCTCCTCTGCAAGAAGGTCCTCGGCCAGGGTGTTGCCCCTCTCCATGGCATTCAGAAGCTGTGCGCCGGTGAGCTGATCCCAGGGGGTTGTGACAATGGGGGCTCTCTCATTCTTCTCCCGCAGCAGAGCGACGGAGGCCTCCAGTGTTCCGGCTTCCAGCTTCTGCGTGCGGCTGAGGATGATGGCCCCGGCGTACTGTACCTGGTTGGCGTAGAACTCGCCAAAGTTTTTCAGGTAGACCTTCGCTTTGGACGCATCGGCCACGGTAACCGCGCAGCCCAGCGCCATCTCCGGGACCTGCTCCGCCACATCCTGAACAGCCCGGATGACATCGGACAGCTTGCCTACGCCGGAGGGCTCAATGAGGATGCGGTCCGGATGAAACTGCTCCATGACTTTTTTCAGTGCCTCGCCAAAGTCGCCCACCAGGGAGCAGCAGATGCACCCGGAATTCATCTCGGAGATTTCCACCCCTGCGTCCTTCAAAAAGCCGCCGTCGATGCCAATCTCGCCGAACTCATTCTCAATGAGGACAATTCGTTCGCCCTTCAGAGCTTCATCCAGCAGTTTTTTGATGAGAGTGGTTTTTCCGGCGCCCAGAAAGCCGGAGATTACGTTTACTTTTGTCATAGGGGATACGCCTCTTTCTAAAAATGATGTCATGCTTATCATATCCCTTTTTTGAAAAAAAGCAAGAGGGTTTCCAGAAAAATACAGAAAAGAGATATCCGCAGGATGGATTCCGTCCTTTAGAGCCTGTTTACTATCTCAACGTGTGCGGATTGGCGAGTGGATTTTTTGTCCAGCGAGGCAAAAAGCCGCAGCAATCCTGACGGATTGTAAGGGTTTTTAACGAAGTCTGGGCGGAAAATCCGCCGTCAAGACGTGCGCGGGGAGATATTAAACAGGCTCTTACGTTAAATAAGCCTCCAGCAGCAGCAGGGTGCTGCACACACCCTTCCGGTGGCTCCGTTCGTATCCGTGGGAGGCGTAAACCCCCGGCCCAACCAGGCCGTGCCGCAAATCGTTGCCCGCGCGCAGCGTAGCTTCCACATCGGACCCGTAGGCGGGATATACGTCCACAGCGAAGTCCGCGCCGCTCCTGCGGGCAGCTTCAATGAGGGCGGTGACCACCTCGTAGTGGTAGGGGCCGCCGCTGTCCTTGGCGCAGATGGATACCTTCCGCTCATCGCAGCCCAGCCCGTCGCCCACACAGCCCATATCCACGCTGATGGCCTCTGTGACACCCTGGGGCACAGAGGCTGAACCGCCATGTCCTACCTCCTCGAATACGGTAATATGCTCCCATACCCGGCGAGAGGGCTTGATTTCTCCCGCCGCTACCCGAGCGGCCAGCTCCAGGAGGATGGCGACCGACAGCTTGTCGTCCAGAAAACGGCTCTTGATATAGCCGGAGTCTGTTACCCGGGTTCTGGGGTCAAAGCAGACGATATCCCCAGGCAGAATGCCAAGCTTTTCCACATCATCGCGGCTGGCAACCTCCTCGTCGATGACCACTTCCATAGATTTATATTCCCGCTTGGCAGTGTGATAGTCCGTGTTGACATGGATGGAGGCATTTTTCATCTGAAACGTCCCCGTGTAAATTTTCCCCGAACGGGTGACAATGCGCACGTTTTCCCCCTCGGCGTTGTTGGGTTCCATGCCGCCCAGAGGGGTGAGGTGCAGCCGCCCGCTGCCGGAGATTTCCGCTACCATGCCGCCCAGGGTGTCCACATGGGCCTCCAGAAGCACCGCGTCCTCCTCCGGCGCGTCCGGGTTCAGGCACACCAGAACGCCGCCCTTCCTTGTAATCTCCGGGTCCAGGCCCATGATCCGGAAGGCGTCCGTCACATGCTCCGCCGCCATCCAGGTGTAGCCGGTGGGACTGTCGATGGCCAGCAGCTCCACCGCCCGCTTTATGCAGCTGTCTGTCAGCTGCTGTGCGCGTTGATCCATTGTCATAAAAACAGCCTCCTTGTGTATTGGATACGGGGCACTGTCCGTATGTTCCCCGTGATTGGTGCAGACGAATCATCTCTGCGTCCACAAGACAGAGAAAACCGCCGGATGGGCGAACCCATCCAGCGGTTATTGTAACACAATTATGAGAGAAATGCAACTTATGCCACGCGTTTTGCGCCGACATAGTAGCCATCGTAGTAATTTTCGCTGAGACTGCTGATTTTCACCGCGTGGGCGGAACCAGAGGAGGCGTGGATGAAATCTCCGTCGCCGATGTAAATCCCCACATGAGAGCAGGCTTTGCCGTTGCTGCGGGAGGGATCACAGAAAAGAACCAGATCACCGGGCTGCAGGTCCTCACGGGCCACATATGTACCGGAGTTGTTCCACTGGGACGTGGCGGAGTGGGGGAGGCTGTAGCCATACAGGCTGAACACATACATGGTAAATCCGGAGCAGTCGAAGCCGCTGGCGGAAGCGCCGCCGTATACGTACCGCACCCCCAGATACTCCTGGGCGGTAGCGGCGATGTCCGCACCCAGACCGCCGCCGGGAGTACCGGTATATACCCGCAGGAAGTCAGAGCGGATGTAACCGGTCTGCCCGTCACAGGAGACGGCGTACCAATCATCCTCCAAGGCAAGCAGGTCCACCAGGCTTCCGGCATAGACCTTGGCAACAATGCTGCCCTCGGTGGAGGGAACACTGCGGACATTGACGCAGTCTCCGGTAATAATACCCCGGGGGTCCACCAGGGGAATGCCGTTTACGGAAACATAGTCGGCTTTAACGTAGCCCTCCTGGCCGTCCAACTCGGCCAGACACCAGTCATCGGTCACGGTGACAATGGTTACCTCGGTCTCATCGCTGAGGGTGGTGATGATGCTGTCATCCATGGAGGGGCCGCTGCGGAAGTTGACGGTGCTGCCGGTAATCATGCCGGTCTTGCCCGCAACAGATTCAGCGGAGGAGGAGGATACCACGCTGGCATTGGCGCTGGAAGATACATAGGAGGCAAAGAGATAACCGGTGGAACCGTTATGGCTGACCTTGTACCAATCGCCCAAGTCCTCCAGAATTTCCACCTGTGCGCCGGTGTTCAGATAGGCGAGGGTGGGAGCGGTAGTGGAGGGTTCCGACCGGAACCGGAGGGCATCGGTGTTGACGGTGCCGCTCTCGGCGGCAAAGGCGGCTGCGGTCAGAAGGGCGGCAGTCATAACTGCCAGAACCAGCGTTTTTCCCAGTAACTTTCTCATGAGTAAAATCCTCGCTCTTTTCTTTTGTTGAGTATTTTATGTGTGTGCCTTCCGGCGGCGGTTACTTACCGGCCAGAGCCCGCTCCAGCCAGATGGCGGAGATATCCATCGCGGCATAGAGACTGTCCTTTTCGCTGCGCTTGACCACACGGTCCCGGCTCTTCTGGTCCGCTCCGGCCCGCTGGTGGAGTTCCACGGCAACTCTGGTGGCGATTTCCAGATCATTCTCCGTTCTGCTTTCCTTGACATGCATCTGGATGATATGGGAGTCCGCCATGGAGCCGTAGTAAATGGTTTTACCAATCCGGCGCAGGGGGTGATTGCGGTAAACCACGCCTTCCGTCTTCTGTGCCATCCGGTCACGTCCTTTCTTAAAGAGGTTTGTCACATTTGTAACCAAATTGTAACATGTCGTTTTTAATTTGTCAACACTTGCTTTACCATTCCAGCAAGAAAAATTTTCCCCCAGACCGGACTCCGTTAAAAAGACCAAAATGCAGCTGTTTCTTTTGGATAGTCTGCACAAAAAATGGCCCGCAAGCAAAAAAGCAGCGAGGCCAGCGGGCCATCTCCGGCCAGTTTCCTCGCTGCTTCCGGTATCAAATTGTAACAAACGGGAATTTCAGGACATCCGCACAGTACACTCCAGCGTCACGCCGCCCACGGTGGCTGTGATCTGGGTGGTGCCCTTGCCGGTCTTGGTGACTAAGCCTGTTTCGCTGATAGAGGCAACGCCGGTGTTGCTGCTGGCCCAGGTGACGCCCTCGTTGGGCCCCATGATCTCCCACTTGCCATTGTCCTTCTTCACCTTCATCTGCCAGGAGGTCTCGCTGGAGGACAGGGTGAAGTCCTCCCTGTTCAGCCGGTAGATGCTGGGGTTGGGGTCCACCCAGGGATCGCCCTCCACCTTCACCTGACAGGTGGCCGTCTCCTCGCCGCTGGAGGCAGTGATAGTCACGGTGCCCCCCGCCTTGCCGGTGACGGCGCCGTTGTCCACGGAGGCGATCTCCGGGTTGGAGGAGGACCAGGTGACTTCGCCGCTGCCGCCGCTGGCAGTGAGGCGTCCGGTCTCTCCTGCCGGGATGGTGATGTCCGTCTGAGACAGTGCCAGGGGACCGGACGGTTCCGCAGGCTCATCGGATACCGGCGGTTCATCGGAGATGACCGGATCCACACTGGGGGCGGGCTCGTCCTCATTGGGTACCGGCGGCTCCGGGGTCTGACCATCTGAACTGGGGGGCGCCTGCGGCTCCGTCTGACTGGCGTCGGGGGGAGGGGCGGGCTGAGCGTCCCGGATGCCCACCGCGTCTGCCACATCGTCCCCGAAGGCGACATACCCCACCACGCATAAGATGATGACGCACATCAGCAGCAGCATGATTCCGCCGGCGCCGCCGCTGCCGCTTGGACGCTTTTCCAGCCTGCGTCCGCCCCGCCTGCGCAGGGGCCGGCCGTGCTTGATGGCGTCCTCCTCTTCGCAGAAGGGGCAGGAGCGGTATGTATCGGAGTATTCCTCCCCGCATTTGGGGCAGCGATGGGTTGCCATAATTGATCCTCCTTGGATAAATTATCACTGGTTTACTCTTGAAAAGGGGCATTTTTTCCCGATGCACTGGTTGTTTTGGGAAGGACGGCGGCACACGACCACCGGTTTTTCCATTTGGATCTGAAAACGGTCTTTTACAAAATCAATCGCCGCCAGGATGGACAAGTAGGAATTCCTCTTGCAGCAGCGCGGACCGCCTATCGCTCCGATCTGCCCCAGCGCTGCGGCGGTCATTTGATTAGCATCTCCGAGAGGCGCTGCCGTCAGCGGAGTGGAGCGGGAAATGATGGACAGAAACATTCCCGCGCTGATTCCCGCTCCGCAGGCGCCCCAGAATCCACAGGCACCGCCGGGGACACTCCTGCCCCTGCTCATCATTTCCAGCAGTGCGGGATGCAGATCGATGTTTCCGCCCGCATTTTTGAAAGCGGTCAGGAGCGCCGAGCCGACGAAAACGTGATGCTCCGGTCCGTGCATATGGCAGAAGGGCTGATCCATTATCCTGTCAATGATCTCAATTGGGTTATTGGACGTCTCCGCCAGGCACAGACCGATGATGCTGTCCATCCCCTGTGTGTGGCATTCATTACAGATATAGTGGCCGTTTACACATCTTGTTTTGCTGTTTTCACGCTTGCGGCATATCGCGCACTCCATGAATATGTCCTGCTCCAGATATTCCAGCGGAGCCTGGCAGATCAAGCATTCTTCTTTCACGGCAAAACATCCTCACAGAAAAATTGTTCCTTTACATAATATCTTGTTTTCCGCGCGCAGTCAACCGGGTTTTGTCGAATTTGACGCAAGAAGCAAAAAATTTGTTCCTCCCCGCCAAAATTCTCCAGCCATAAGCGGCCCGATTCCACACAAACTAAGAACCTGTATTCACAACCGCAGCACGCCCGTCTGTCCAGTCTTTTTCCCGCCACATGAGATTCTGCAACGGCCCCATCCGTTGGCCCGCCATCGGCGGGCTTAGCGCTGAAAGCGCCGCTTCACGGGAAAATCTCCTTGTCTGACGAGAAAAATCCTCGTCCTTCCGGCATCCTCGGGTTATGAATACAGGTTCTAAGGTGGAATGGAGGATTGATGTACCATGAAAAAATTCCGGATGCCTACGGCGTACACAATTTTGTTCCTGCTGCTGATTCTGGTGGCGGCTGCCACCTGGGTGATCCCTGCCGGGGCCTACCAGCGCGCTGGGGAGGAGGAGGCCCCGGTGGCAGGAACCTATCAGAGCGTGGAAAGGCAGCCCCAGGGACCGGGGGAAGTGATTCTGGCCTCCTTCCAGGGGTTCTACGATGCGGTGGACGTGGCGCTGTTCATTTTGATGGTAGGCGGCTTCCTGGGGGTTGTGATGAAGACCGGCGCCATCGACGCGGGGGTCAGCAACGTCATCCGATTGCTGGGAGGAAAGGAGATCCTGCTGATTCCGGTATTGATGATCCTGTTCAGTTTGGGGGGGACCTCCTTCGGCATGTGGGAGGAGACCATGGCCTTTTACCCTCTTCTGATCCCCGTGTTCGTCTCGGCGGGCTACGATCCGTTGGTAGGCATCGCCGTGGTGCTGCTGGGCAGCGGGGCGGGCGTACTGGCAAGCACTGTGAACCCCTTCGCCACAGGCATTGCCTCCGGCTTCGCGGGGGTGAGCCTGGGGGACGGCCTCGCGGTGCGGCTGGTAATGCTGGTCCTCTTTGACGCGGTGGCTATCTGGTACGTGATGGCCTACGCCGCCAAGGTGCGCAGCCACCCGGAGAAATCCCTGACGGCCGGATTCAGCCATAAATTTGTTCGCCCGGCCGGGGGAGAGATCCCCACGCTCACCCTTCGCCGGAAGGTGACGCTGGCTCTTTTTGCGGTGGTGTTCCTGATTATGATTTACGCGGTGATCCCCTTTGATGAGATCGGTATCCCCATTCCCACCCTGGGATGGTGGTTCCCGGAGCTGAGCGGCCTGTTTCTGGTGGGCGGCATTGTTATCGGCCTGGCCTATGGCCTGGGGGAGGTGGATACTGCGGAGGCTTTCGTGGCCGGGGCGGCGGACTTGATCGGCGTAGGCTTTATCATCGGTATCAGCCGGGGCATCACAGTCCTGATGGATGGCGGGCAGATTACCGATACGGTGCTTTACTGGGGGGAGCGCGCCCTGGAGGGGGCGGGCTCGGTGGCCTTCATCCTGTTGGTGTATCTCATTTATATCCCGCTGTCGGTACTGATTCCCTCGTCCTCGGGGCTGGCCACCCTGTCCGTCCCCATTTTGGCCCCTCTGGGGGAGTTCGCCGGGATCGGCGGCAGCCTGATCGTCACTGCGTTCCAGTCCGCTTCGGGGCTGGTGAACATCGTCACGCCTACGGCGGCGGTGGTGATGGGCGGCTTGGCTCTGGGGGAGGTGCCCTACGACCGGTGGGTGCGGTTTGTGTGGAAATTGATACTGATTTTCTTCCTCCTGACCCTTGCATTTTTGGCGGTATCGGCTATTTTGTAGACGCTTTTGTGTGTGTTATACTCATAGAAAAGCCGCCATGCAGGAGGGACGTTCCATGAAAGTCATTGATATGCATACCCACATTTTTCCCGAAAAGATCGCCGCCAAGGCCACCATCGCTACGGCGGAGTACTTTGACCTGCCCGAGCCGCCCAACCACTACGGCAGCGTCAATGAGCTGCTGGAGGTTCTGGGACGTGCGCATATCGACTATGCCATGGTGTTTTCTGCCGCCACCACGGCTCATCAGGTGGAGCATATCAATCGCTATATTCTTTCGGAGACGGAGGCGCACCCGGGCCTCATCCCCTGCGGCACTCTCCACGCCGGGTATGAGGGCTACCGGGAAGAACTGCAATGGATGCGGGAACACGGGATATACGGGGTGAAGCTTCACCCGGAGTTTCAGCACTTCGCCCTGGACGACGAGCGGCTGTTTCCCATGTTTGAGGAGATGGAGCGCCAGGATATGTTCCTGATTGCCCACATGGGGGACCCGCGGGTGAATGTCTCCGGCCCCCGGCATATGATCCCCATCGCCGTAGCCTTTCCCCGGCTGCGGTGCATCGCCGCCCACCTGGGCAACTGGGGGGACTGGGATGTGGAGAAGATCCGCCCGTTGGCGAAGCTTCCCAACGTCTATACGGATATCAGCTCCTCCTTCAGCTATGTTGCGGACAAGGCTCCCCTCTACCCCATCCTGCGGGAGTACGACCCCACCCACGTCTTCTGGGGCTCGGACTATCCCATCTGGTGCCCGCAGAAGGAGCTGGACAAAGCCCTGGCCCTGGGGCTGGAGCAAACGTTCCTGGAGGACGTGCTGTTTAACAATTTTGCCGCATTTTACCACTACAGGAAGCTCTGAGCGCCCGCTGCATATCTCCCTGCGCTTGCCCCGGCAGCTGATTTTCCGCCCAAGCTTCGCTAAATAGCCTTGCAGTCTGCCGGATGGCTGCGGTCTTTGGCCTCATTGGGCAAAAATCCCCTCTCCAATCCCCGCGTACTGAGATACGAAACAGGCTCTGTGAAAAGACCGGGGCCGCCGTCCGGAGGGACGGCGGCCTTTCTGCGGTTTCCGGCGGCGGACAGCTTACCGGTAAAAGCCGCCCCTCCGCTGCCGGACTGCGGCGGCAGGCGCGGCTACTTTTTCAAAACGGTATACCGGGGCCTGACGTTCCGCTTTTTAATGGAGTACAGGAAGATGCCCAGGAACAGTGCCGCCACGGCAGTACCGGCGGGATAGGCCACGATGGTGTTGTATGCTGCCACCCTGCCTCCGGAAAAGGTGTTTACCAACCGGCCCAGGCATTCGGGTGCCAAGATGAAATATGTAGCGGATACGGCGCTCATGAAAACGGCGGGGACGGCGGTGAGCCAATAGTTCTTCCTGTCATAAAAGAGGTACATGGACGCAGCCCACAGCACGATCATGGCCAAGGTCAGGTTGGTCCAGCTGAAGCAACGCCAGATCATAGCATAGTCGATGAAATCCATGGTGCTGCCGATGCCAAGGAATGCGCCCGCCCCCAGAACGGGGATGCAGAGAATCAGGCGGTTTTTGCAGCTGCGCTGGTCCAGCTTCAGCCAGCCGGCCAGCATCAGACGGGCGGAGCGGAAGGCCGTGCCGCCGGAGGCGATGGGGCAGGCGATGATGCCCGCCGCCGCCAGGAAGATCCCTGCGCCGCCCATGGTCTTGGCGCACACATCAAAGACGGCTGCGGCCTGACTGCCGTCCAGAATGGCCTGGAGCCCGGTATTCAGTCCGCCGGTGATCGGATACAGGGCGCAGCCAGCCGCAGCCCAGATCAGGGCAATGATGCCCTCGCAGACCATTGCGCCGTAAAATACGGAACGGCCCTGCCGTTCGCTCTTCATGCAGCGGGCCATCAGAGGGGACTGGGCGGCGTGAAAGCCGGAAATGACGCCGCAGGCTGTGGTGACGAGCATGAAGGGAAACGGGGGTACTCCCGCAGGGTGCATACTGCGGAATCCGCTCCAGATTTCCGGAATGGTGTACTCAGGCCTGATAACGATGCCGCAGGCCACTCCTGCCGCCATAAGTATCAGACAGATACTGAAGATGGGGCAGACCCTGCCGATGAGTTTATCAATGGGGAAGAACACGGCAACGAAGTAGTAAACCAGAATCACACTCAGCCAGAACCGGGCGGCGGTCAGCATTCCCTCCGCGCCGCTTTGCCGGAGCAGAGTGACGATCAGGCCCGCAGGGCCCACGGCGAACGCGGCGCCCAGCAGGATCAGCAGTACCAGACTGAGTACACGCGTGATATTCTTGACGGTGCTGCCCAGATATATGCCGGCGGTCTCGGAGATGGCGCTGCCGCCGGTACGGGTACTCATCATACCGGCAAAGTAGTCGTGGATGCCGCCGGCCAGCAGTGTGCCGAAGGTGATCCACAAAAAGACCATCGGGCCCCATAGAGCGCCCTGCAGCGCGGCAAAGACAGGGCCCGGGCCCGAAATATTTATCAGCTGCAGCAAAAACAGTTTCCATCGGGGCAGTACCGCATAGTCCACGCCGTCACTGCTCTTGACAGCGGGAGTATCGCGGTCATCGGGAGCGAAGGTGTTGCTCGCAAGCTTGCCGCAGACAAAATACCCGTCGATCAGAATTGCGAGACAGACAAAGAAACTAACCATAAAACCCCTCTTCACACAAACAGCTGGCGGTATTTGGGCACTCATCACAAATAAGCCCCCTGATATACCCGCTAATTTGGTGCTATTATACCGCCGGCAAGCGGTTATGTCTAGCATTTTTCCGGCGTGCCGGACCAAACTGTCTGATTTCACAAAAGAAGCTGAAATTTTTCGTCAATTATTCTGTTTCTACTCCTTGCAAACCGGGAAAATTTGGGGTATAGTGTATTTAGTTAAAATTGTGTCAATATAACCTCAGGAGGCGGATGACCTATGGGACATTTCGATCATGACCACGGACACGCCCACGGCGAGCATGTCCACGAACACACCCATACCGACGAACACGGCCAGCCCTATACCCACACCCACCAGCACACCCACACCGGCGAGCATCACCATGCCCACGGAGGCGAGCAGACCATTGCGGTGCTGCAGTATATGCTGGAGCATAACATCCACCACGCTAAGGAGCTGAGCGATATGGCCGGAGGACTTTCCGGAGAGGCCCGCCACCAGCTGCTCCACGCGGTGGAGTCCTTTGACCAGGCCAACGGCTATCTGTCGGCGGCGCTGGAGGAGCTGAAGAAGTAAAAGCCAACCCTTTTGGAAAAGGAGTGATTCCCATGTGCCTTTCTACAATTTACAGGAATGAGAAGCAGGAGGACAATATCCTCTGCAAATTTGTTGCCAACATCCATGTGGACGGCGACAAGCTGATCTTCGAAGATGTGATGGGGGTGAAGACCACCGTCACCGGCCGTCTGGTCAGCGCGGACCTGACAGCGGGCAGCGTCATTGTGGCTTCGGAGTAATGCGATGAGAGAATATGAACTCTGCTGCGAGATATTCAACCAGTGCAGCAACAACCAAATGCGGGATGTGGATTTCCAGGAGGTGTCCGTGGAGGACACGGACGCCTATATCCGCGCTCTGGAGCCCCGGGCGGAGATAGAGCGGGAGGATCTGGCCGACGGTGCGGTAGTGTACCATACCAATACTGCCGGACTGCTGAAACGGTACTCGTTTACCCCGATTTGATTCCCGCCTGTGAGGCAGCGGAAAGCAGAGACATCCCAGAGGCGGTCTTGGCGGAGATTGCGAAACTGAGACAGGACTTGGCGAACGGCCTGAAAGGCTGGTAAAAAACAGGTATCCCATGCGGCGGAGCCGCAAAAAATATATTTCACATATGGAGGACGATTATATTATGAGCGTAGCCGACATTTTTGAAGAGAGATCAGCATTTTCCTTTGAAGTGTTCCCCCCCAAGACGGACGTTGGCATGGAGAAGCTGTGCGGCGCCGGCGGCGTGCTGGAGCAGCTGTATACCCTGAATCCCGACTATATCTCCTGCACCTACGGCGCGGGCGGCACCAACGTGGGCAAGAACCTGGAAGTTCTGGACAAGATCCAGAAGGACGGCAAATGCACCCCCGTCACTCACTTCACCTGCATCGGCAACACCCGTGAAGGCATCAAGGAGCAGCTCCAGACCTATCTGGATCACGGCATCGATCATATGCTGGCGCTCCGTGGCGACCTGCCCTTCGGCTGGACCGGCACCGGCGGCGACCTGCACTACGCCACCGAGCTTGTGAAGTTCGTGCGCAAGGAGTTCGGCGACAAGTTCACCATCGCCGTGGCCGGCTCCCCCGAGGGGCACATCGCCTGCCGCAGCCTGGAGGCCGACATCGGCTTCCTCAAGCAGAAGCAGGACGAGGGCGCGGACTACATTATGACCCAGCTGTGCTGGGACATGGATCAGTTCAAGTACTGGCTGGAGGCCATTCGCGCCGCCGGCATCTGGATGCCCGTGGACGTGGGCATCATGCCCATCCTGGACATGTCCGCCACCATCAACATGGCCCTCAGCCGCAACGGCTGCGTCATGCCCCGGGCCCTGTGTGAGATCATCTCCAAGAACTGGATCTTCCCCAACCCCTTCGCCGTGGGTCTCAAGACCGCCAAGGGCGACGAGGCCTGCTTCGATGCCGACATTGAGGGCAAGAAGGCCAGCTTCAAGGAGGCGGGCATCGACTACACCATCAACCAGATCGACGAGTACCGCGCCTGCGGCATCGACGGCATCCACCTGTACGCTCTGAACAAGTACGACGACGTGGCCCGCATCGTCAAGGAATCCGGCATCGTCGACCTCTGAGCTGGGAGAGCCCGCGCGGCTTTTGTGACATGTGACTTGGCCTCGCCGCCGGGGCGGTGAAAAAAGAGGGCGCCGCGCCGTCGGCGCGGCGTCCTCCTCCCCGATTTCCAACGAACTATAAGGAGAGATCAGCTATGGCCCAGACCATCGCGCTGGCCGGTAAAGGCGGCGTAGGAAAAACCACCATCTGCGGGATGCTCATCGAGTATCTGTGCGGAAAGAAGAACGGCCCCGTCCTGGCTGTGGACGCCGACGCCAACTCCAACCTCAACGAGGTGCTGGGGGTGGAGGTGGAGGAGACCCTGGGGGACATCCGGGAGGACATCGCCCGGGCGGAGATGGCTTCCGAGCAGGTGATCCCCACAGGGATGACCAAGGCGGACTACGCGGAGATGCGCTTTTCTGACGCCCTGACGGAGGCGGACGACTACGACCTGCTGGTCATGGGCCGCACCCAGGGGAAGGGCTGCTATTGCTTTGTCAACGGCCTGCTCACTTCCCAGGTGGCCAAGTACGCCCAAAACTACCGCTACATCGTGGTGGACAACGAGGCGGGCCTGGAGCACCTGAGCCGGGGCGTCCTGCCCCAGGTGGACACCATTCTGCTGGTCAGCGACTGCTCCCGGCGGGGGGTCCAGGCGGCGGGCCGCCTCAGCGAGATGATCCGGGATCTCAAGCTGGGCGCGAAGGAGGTGGGCCTCATCATCAACCGGGCCCCCGGCGGCGAGCTGAACCCCGGCGTCCGGGAGGAGATCGACAAGTACGGGATGAAGCTCATCGGCGTCGTCCCCCATGACGACACCGTGTATGCCTACGACGCGGAGGGAAAGCCCTCTGTGACCGTGCCCGAAAACAGCCCCGTGAAGCAGGCGGTGCACAAGATTTTTGACAGCCTGACGCTGTAGGCCCCGGCCGCTCTGCCGGGTATATCGTTTTCAAACCTGTTTCCATACAGGGAGAGCAATAAAGCCGATAACAAAATGAAGGGAGACCAAACCTATGCCTTTTGCCAAGAAGCCCCAGGTTTTCAGCGCCAAGATCAACGAGCTGACGCTGGGCACCGGAGACAAGGCCGCCACGCTGGGCGGTCAGAACGTCTTCAATCTCTACACCTTTGACGCGCCCATCGCCAACCGCCCCAAGATCGGTATCGACGTGTCCGACGATCCCGAGCAGCCCTCCGAGGGCCTGAAGGCGTTCTACGCCGGCTGCAACACCCTGGCCGAGCGTGCCAAGAAGGCTGCCGAGCTGCCCGAGGCGGACTTCGTCTGCATCCGCTTCGACCTGGCGGACCCCAACGGTGAGAACAAGTCCATTGAGGACTGCGTGGCCGATGCCAAGGCCGTGGCCGAGGCGGTCGATAAGCCCATCGTGGTGGCCGGCTGCAAGAACAGCGAGAAGGATGCCGACCTGTTCGGCAAGATCTCCGAGGCCCTCCAGGGCAAAAACATCCTGGTCCTCTCCGCTAAGGAGGAGAACTACAAGGGCGTGGCCGCCGGCGCCGGCATGGCCTACGGCCAGAAGGTGGGCGCCGAGTCCGCCGTGGACATCAACCTGGCCAAGCAGCTCAACGTGCTTATCACCCAGATGGGCGTAAACGGCGAGAACGTGGCCATGAACGTGGGCTCCGCCGCCGCCGGCTACGGCTTCGAGTACGTAGTCTCCACCCTGGAGCGGGTCAAGGCCGCTGCCCTGAGCCAGAACGACAGCACCCTGCAGATGCCCATCATCACCCCCGTGGGTGTGGAGACCTGGGGCGTGAAGGAGGCCACCGCCTCCGAGAGCGACGCTCCCGAGTGGGGCGCTCAGGAGGAGCGCGGCATCGACATGGAGGTTGAGACCGCCGCCGCCTGCCTGGCCTACGGCAGCGACGCCGTCATCCTCAAGCACCCCGTCTCCATCCAGACCACTGCGCGGCTGGTTGCCGCTTTGATGTAAGGAGGGCCCGAACCATGGCACTGAAAGGTCTTGACATTTTTAAGCTGACTCCGAAAACCAACTGCAAGGACTGCGGCAACCCCACCTGTATGGCCTTCGCCATGAAGGTGGCCTCCGGCGCTCTCCCCATTGAGAAGTGCCCCCACATGTCCGCCGAGGCCCTCTCCACCCTCAGCGAGGCCACCGCGCCCCCCATGAAGAGCTACAAGGTGGGCGATCTGGCCCTGGGCGGCGAGACGGTGCTGAGCCGCCACGAGAAGACCCTGGTTTCCAAGACCCTGTACGCCGTCCAGGTCTGCGACTGCATGGACGGGGCCAAGCAGGACGAGGTCCTGGGGAAGATCCCCGCCGTGGACTATGAGCGCATCGGCGAGCGGATGTACGTGGAGATGGTCTACGTCCGCCACAGCAGCGACAAGGCACCCGCCGACTTCGCCGCCCTGGTGGCCAAGGCCAAGGCCCTGGGCCGCCCCCTGGTCCTCAGCTGCACCGACGTGGAGGCCATGAAGGCCGGCGTTGAGGCCGCCGCAGGCTGCGACATCATCGTCAATGGCGCTACCCCTGACAACTACGCCGACATGAGTGCCGTTGCTGCCGGCGCCAAGGCGCTGCTGGGCGTCCGCGCGGACAGCCTGGAGGCTCTCCATGAGGTCGTGGAGAAGCTGGAAGCTGCCGGGAACAAGAACCTGATCCTGGAAGTCAGCACCGCTTCTGTCAAGGAAGCCTATGCCGATGCCGTCCAGATCCGCCGCGCCGCCCTGAAGGACGGGGACCGGACCTTCGGCTATCCCGCCATCGTCAATGTGGCCGCTCTGTCTGACGGCGACACCCACCTGGAGGCCGCCCTGCTGAGCCTGTTCACCTGCAAGTACGGCTCCATCGTGGTCTGCTCCGAGATGACCTACGCCAAGGCTCTGCCTCTGTACGGCCTGCGTCAGAACATCTTCACCGATCCCCAGAAGCCCATGAAGGTTACCCCGGGCATCTATCCCATCAACGGCGCCGACGAGAACAGCCCCTGCTGCCTGACTGTGGACTTTGCCCTGACCTACTTCCTGGTCTCCGGCGAGATTGAGCGCAGCAAGATGCCTGTAAACCTGCTGATTACCGACGCGTCCGGCATGTCCGTGCTGACTGCTTGGGCCGCCGGAAAGTTCTCCAGCTCCTCCATCAAGAAGTTTTTTGATGAGTTCGATATCAACAACAAGATCAAGTCCCGGGCGCTCATCATCCCTGGCAAGGTTGCCGTCATGAAGGGTGAGATCCAGGATAAGCTGCCTGACTGGAGTGTTATTGTTGGTACCACTGAGGCTGTCCAGCTGGTGAAGTACCTGCGTGACGAGGAGTGGAAGAAGAGCTACGTGGACAAGTCCGCAGCCGCTCCCGCCGGCAGCGCTGCCGCCGAGGCCGCTCCCGCGCCCAAGAAGGTTATTCCCGCGCCTCCCATTGTGGTCAATGGTCCCTACATGATCGACGACAAGCCCGTGACCTACAAGGGTCACGATCCCAACGCCCAGACCTTCGTCACCATCGGCGAGCGGATCCACTGCATCTCCCCCTCCATCCGCAAGGCCATGGACACCTATGACGAGGCCCCCATCCTCAAGCGTGCCGCCGAGCAGATTGCCGCCGGCGCCACCTATCTGGACGTCAACATCGGGCCTGCGGAGTCCAACGGTCCCGAGCTGATGACCTGGGCGGTCCAGCTGCTCCAGCAGAACTTCAACAATGTGCCTCTGGCTCTGGATACCGCCAACATGGCCGCTATCGAGGCGGGCATCAAGGTGTACAACCGCGCCAACGGCAAGCCCATCGTCAACTCCGCCGATGCCGGAAGCCGTATCGGCTACATTGACCTGGCGGCTGCCAACGATGCCATCGTCATCGCGCTGTGTTCCGCCGACGGTATCGCCAAGGACAACGAGGAGCGGATGATGCACTGCCACAACATGCTGGAGCGGGGCCTGCACCTGGGCATGGAGAGCGATGACCTGTGGTTTGATCCTCTGTTCCTGGTTATTAAGGGCATGCAGGATAAGCAGATGGATGTTCTGAACGCCATCCGCGCCTTCTCTGACGAGGGCCTGAAGTCCACCGGCGGTCTGTCCAACAACTCCAACGGTATGCCCAAGCATATCCGTCCTATCATGGACGCCGCAATGGTCGGCATGGCCATGACCATGGGCCTGACCTCCGCCATTGTGAACCCCTGCGACCAGCGGCTGATGGAGACCATCAAGAGCTGCGATATCATCAAGAACCACAACCTGTACGCAGATTCCTATCTGGAGATCTGATCGTTCAAAAACAAAGAGGAGGCCCTTTGGGCCTCCTCTCTGTGTGTCAAAAAAAGATGCTTTGCATCTTTTTTTGAGAATGGGGACCGGGCCGGGTTCGGCCCGCAAAGTACTTTTTCCGTGGGCCACGCTCTGCGCGGCTTAGCGCTAAAAGCGCCGCTTTACGGAGGTACACGCCCTCGAAAAAGTGATTAAATTTTCTTTTTGCCTTCGGCAAAAACTCCTGCGGAGGGCTTTTTTGACAGTCTGAGGGAGGAGGCCCATCGGCCTCCTCCCTGCTTTTGTCAGCTGATTCGTTCCAGAGACATCATGGAGCATTGTCCAAGCTTGACCATAGTGTCAGAATTCTTTAAAATCACCAGGGATGCTTTTTGCCCGCCGACATTTCCATACCAGATGTAGCTGTCGGTTTTTTCGTTGAACTCCGGTTCTCCGAACTTCTCCGTCCACGTCTCCATGGTCAGGACGACCATCGCTTCCCAGGTCTCCGAGTCGATAATGGGGGGATCTGTGTACTTCACAAAATCCAGCTTTTTGGCCTTTTTGGAGAAGCGGTAAATGTTTCCGTTTTCAAATTCCAGCAGCTTGCTATCGTCATAATCCGTGACCTCGTAATCCTCTCCCCCCTCCAGGGCGATGACATCCTCTTCAGTCATATCAAAGGTAGTGATACTGAACAGGCCTGTGAAGTCCGTACTGTAGTCCTTGCTGTCACAGGCTGTCAACGAAAGTGCCAGAGCTGCCGCCAGAATGGTTGCAAAGAATCGTTTCATGATAAATCCTCCCACTTATGTATTCTCTCCTGCTGTCCCAACGGACGCAGGAAAAATCTGCTGCTAGTATATCACGGTTGAAAAGTGTTGTAAAGTATGCGGTTTGCATAGTATACCGGCTGCATAGTGCGCGTTTTGTTTCGGTTTTTGGTTCCTCGAAAAATTTTTCTTTCCCTCTTTTATGGCGGGAGATTTTATGGTATACTTTTCCCTGAGAGATATGAGACTGCGAGGAACCCACATGGACTATATATCCCACAATGAAGAAGAAACCGAAGCGATAGGCGAAGCCCTCGCCGTCCGCCTGCTCCCCGGGGCCGTGATCGCCTGCCGGGGGGACCTGGGCGCGGGGAAGACCGCGTTTACCCGGGGCCTCGCCCGGGGGCTGGGCTATGGGGGCCGGGTCACCAGCCCTACCTTTACCATCGTTAATGAGTACGAGGGGAAGATCCCTCTCTTCCACTTTGATATGTACCGACTGGGAGACGAGGACGGCCTCTTTGACATCGGCTGGGAGGACTACCTGAACCGTGGCGGTGTGTGCGCCGTGGAATGGAGCGAGCGCATCGCCGGGGCGCTGCCCCCGGAGACCATCAAAGTGACCATTTCCCGTTGTCCGGGAAATGATGACTGGCGAAAAATCACCATTGAGGGGGCGGAAGATAAATGAAAATCCTGGCACTGGAGAGTTCCGCCAAAGCAGCTTCCTGCGCGGTCCTGGCGGACGGCGAACTTCTGGCCTCCGCATGGCAGGCTGCCGGGCTGACCCACAGCCGGACGCTGCTGCCCATGGTGGAGGGGATGCTGAAAAACAGTGAGCTGACCATGGAAGCCATGGATGCCGTTGCCGTGGCGGCAGGGCCCGGGTCCTTCACCGGACTGCGCATCGGCATCGCCGCCGTGAAGGGGCTGGCCTGGGCGGCGGAGAAGCCCTGTATCCCTGTTTCCACCCTGGAGGCGATGGCCTGGCCCCTGGCGCATCTGGAGGGAAGCATTGTCTGCACAATGGATGCCCGGCGGCAGCAGATCTACAACGCCGCTTTCCTGGCGGATAGCGGGGCGCTGGAGCGCCTCCGGGAGGACCGGGCTCTCTCCCTGGAGGAGGCCGCCGCCGATCTGGCGGGGCTGGACGGGCCTATGACCATCGTGGGCGACGGTGCGCAGATGTGCTTTGATTTTTTCACGGCCCGGGGGATTGACTGCCGGCTGGCCCCTGTCCACCTGCGGCTGCAAAGCGCTGCGGGGGTTGCCCTGGCCGCTTGGCGGCGGAGGACAGAAACGGTGTCTGCCCAGGAACTGATGCCCGTATATCTCCGTCTCAGTCAGGCGGAGCGGGAACGTCTGGCAAGAGGAGAGTCCACTTAGATCATTTATAGACGATTCACAACAGAAAAGAAAAGGAGCGCAGTCATGTACAGTGAAAAAGTTCATGTTGTCCACCACCCTCTGCTGTCCCACAAGCTGACCATTCTCCGGGATAAGAACACCTCAACCAAGGATTTCCGGGAACTGGTCAGTGAGATCGGTATGCTGCTGACCTACGAAGCCACCCGGGATTTGCCCTTGGACGAAAAAGAGGTGGAAACGCCCATCTGCAAGACGATGGCCCCCACCCTCAAGGGCAAGAAGTTTGCCGTAGTTCCCATCCTCCGTGCCGGTCTCGGTCTGGTAGAGGGCGTTCTGCGGATGGTGCCCTCCGCCCGTGTGGGTCATATCGGCATGTACCGCAATGAGGAGACTCTGGAGCCGGTGAAATATTTCTGCAAGATGCCCAAGGACATTGCGGAGCGGGATGTGCTGATTGTGGATCCCATGCTGGCCACCGGGGGATCCGCCGCCGCCGCTATTGGATTCATGAAAGAGTATGGCTGCACCAACATTAAGCTGATGGTCCTCCTTGCCGCCCCGGAGGGCATCGAGCGGCTGCAAAAAGAGTATCCCGACGTAGACATCTACTGCGGCGCACTGGATGAGAAGCTCAACGAGAAGGGATATATTGTCCCGGGTCTGGGCGATGCCGGAGACCGCATTTTCGGAACGAAGTAATAGCGGCAAGCAGCGGCCGGGAAGCCTTGTGGTTTCCCGGCCCTTTCTCAAAAAGATGCAAAGCATCTTTTTGAGAAAGGGCCCCTGGCTACCGGCATGGAAACATCTTTCGTCAAACCGCACAAACCCAATCAAAAATTTTTGTCAGCTTCCCAAACGCAAATTGCATATCTTCCCATTGCAATCACAAATAAAATCCGTTATAATAAAAATAGAAAAATGAATACGGTGGTAGCTGTAACGAAGTGCTTTCGCGCACGGGCTGCAACTATCACTCAGGTTGTGCTTGAGTGTTTCAAATCAAACGGTTTGAAGCATTTTTCTTTTATTCAGAAGCAGGAAAGAGGAGGAAAAACCATGTATATTCTGGCAAACGGCAAACTTATCACCCGAGACGCGGCGGCCCCCTATCTCCCCGACGGCGGCGTAGCCATTGACGGCACGCGGATTGCTGCGGTGGGCGCCACCGCAGAGCTGAGAGCAACGTACCCCGATGCGGAATTCCTTGACGCCAGAGGCGGCGTCATTATGCCGGGCCTGGTAAATGCCCATACCCACATCTACTCTGCGCTGGCCCGGGGACTGAGCATCAACGGCTTTAACCCCACCAGCTTTTATGAGGTCCTGGACGGCCAATGGTGGTATATTGACCGCCATCTGACCCTTGCGGGCACCAGAGCCAGTGCCGACGCGCTGTACCTGGACTGCATCAAGCAGGGTGTTACCACCATCTTCGACCACCACGCTTCCTTTGCGGATATTCCCGGCTCCCTGTTCCAGATCGCGGACAGCGCCAAGCAGTTCGGCATCCGCTCCTGCCTGTGCTATGAGGTCAGCGATCGGGATGGCCAGGAGAAAGCGGATCAGGCCGTCCAGGAGAACAAGGATTGGCTGGACTACTGCGAGAAGAACCCAGGCGATATGCTGGCATCCATGTTCGGAGGCCACGCTCTGTTTACCATCAGCGATAAGACCTTTGAGAAGATGACCGCAGCCAACAATGGCCGCACCGGGTTCCACATCCATGTCTCCGAGGGGATGAACGATGTCTATGACAGTCTTCAGAATTACGGCCGCCGTCCGGTCCAGCGTTTACAGGACCATGGCATCCTGGGTCCCAAAACTATTCTGGGGCACTGCATCCATGTGAACACCGCCGAGATGGAGATCATTCAGGCCACGGGCACTATGTGCGTGAACAATCCGGAGAGCAACATGGGCAACGCCGTGGGATGCTCCCCGGTGCTTCAGCTGATGAAGCGGGGAATCATGGTGGGCCTGGGGACCGACGCCTATACCAACGACATGCTGGAGAGCCTGAAGGCAGCCCTGACCATCCAGCGGCACAACGCCTGTATGCCCAACGTGGGCTGGGGCGAGGTGACCACCATGCTCTTTCAGAACAACCCGGCCATCGGGGAGAAGTACTTCGGCGTGCCCCTGGGCCGGCTGGCCCCCGGCGCGGCGGCGGATGTGATTGTAATGGATTACAAGCCGTTTACGCCCTTCTCCGATGCCAATATTGACGGCCATATGCTCTTCGGCATGACTGGCCGTCAGTGCCAGACCACCATCTGCAACGGAAAGCTCCTCATGAAGGACCGGGAGCTGGTGGGCGTAGACGAGGAGGCTGTCAACGCGCATATCTTGGAGGAATCCAAGAAGCTGTGGGGAGAGCTGAATCACTGCCAGTATTGATGGTGGCCGCAGCGCAGTCGAGGCGGCAGAAGTTCAACCCGTCTTGCCAAAGACCGCCGGCGATGGCTGAAAACCGGTTATAGCAGCGGCGTCGCAGTAAGCACATCCGTAAGGACCCGTGGACAGAACCACCAGACCGGCGCACCGACGAACAGACTGCGGCAGAATCCCCCCGGCCCGTTGGGGGGAACATCATCACTCCCGTGGTGCGGGGGATTCTCAAGGGACGGAACGTCCCTGAGGGTGCTTTTGCTTCTTTTCGCGCAAGGGAAAAGAAGGCCCTGCCGCGGTCGCGGCAACGCTGAGAAAAGAAAAATTAATTGCCGCGCCTCAGGGCGCGGGAAGGAGAAAAATGATGTCTGAGTTAATGATCCCCATTCCCTTCAAGGAACTGATGAACTGGCTCACCACCGAGTACGACCGGGAGGGCTCCGTCTTCGGCGTCCACCGCCCTTACATAGCGGGAGAGAAATCCCTCCCCATCTTTGGCGGGGAAAAAATTGAGACGCCCTTTGGCCCTGCCGCCGGGCCCAATACCCAGCTGGCACAGAATATCATCTCCGCCTATTTCGCCGGAGCCCGGTTTTTTGAGCTGAAAACCGTTCAAAAGATGGACGGCGCGGAGCTGGCCGCCTGTATCAACCGCCCCTGCATCCTGGCGGAGGACGAGTGTTATAACTGCGAGTGGTCCACGGAACTCTACGTGCCCCAGGCCTATGAGGAGTATGTCAAGGCCTGGTTTGCCTGCAAGATACTGGCGAAGGCCTACGGCCTGGGAGACCCGGACGGGTTTATCTTCAATATGTCCGTGGGCTATGACCTGGAGGGCATCAAGGGCCCCAAGATCGACAAGTACCTCAGCGAGATGAAGGATGCCTCCCAAACCCCTGTTTATCAGGAGTGCAAGCGGGTTCTGAAAGAGATGTTCCCCGCCGAGACGGCGTTCATTGATGCCATCGGTCCCCGGATTTCCGACAGCGTCACCGTCTCCACCCTCCACGGCTGCCCGCCGGACGAGATCGAGCGCATCGCATCCTATCTTATCACGGAGAAGCATCTGCACACCTTTGTTAAGTGCAACCCCACTATCCTGGGCTATGAATCCGCCCGTTCAATCCTGGACGGTATGGGCTACGACTATATCGCTTTTGATGAACACCACTTCAATGAGGATTTGCAGTATGCCGACGCTATCCCTATGTTCCGCCGGCTGCTGGCTCTGGCGGGGGAGAACGGCCTGGAATTCGGCCTGAAGCTCTCCAACACTTTCCCTGTGGACGTGAAGCAGAATGAGCTGCCCAGCGAGGAGATGTACATGGCGGGCAAGAGCCTGTTCCCCCTGACCATCGAGATGGCCCGGCGGGTCAGCAGGGAGTTCGATGGCCGCCTGCGCCTGAGCTACTCCGGCGGCGCGGACTTCTTTAACATCGATAAGCTCTTCCAGTGCGGCATCTGGCCCATCACTATGGCTACCACCGAGCTGAAGCCCGGCGGTTATCAGCGCTTCAAGCAGATCGGCGAGAAGCTGGAGACGCTGAGATTTGAACCCTTCACCGCCGTGGATGCGGAGAAGGTGGAGGCGCTTGCCCTCGCGGTTCGCAGCGACAAGTACCACGTCAAGGCTGTCAAGCCCCTGCCCCGGCGGAAGCTCTATGAGAAGGTGCCGCTTATCGACTGCTTCACCGCTCCATGCAAGGGCGGCTGCCCCATCGGCCAGGACATCCCTGAGTACATTGAACTCTGCCGCCAGGGGAAATATGCCCAGGCCCTGCAGCTTATTCTGGAGAAGAATCCGCTGCCCTTTATCACCGGCACCATCTGCGCCCATCACTGCATGGACAAGTGTACCCGGAATTTCTATGACCGATCTGTCCAGATCCGTGCCGCCAAGCTGGTGGCGGCGGAGAGGGGCTATGACCAGGTGCTGCCCTTACTCAAGCCCGACGCGCCTGTCACGGACGGCAGAAGAGCTGCCATCATAGGCGGCGGCCCCACCGGTATGGCGGCGGCCTACTTCTGCGCCCGGGCCGGTATTCCCACCACACTCTTTGAGAAGGAGGCCACTTTGGGTGGCGTCGTCCGCCATGTGATTCCCTCCTTCCGGATTTCTGACGAGGCCATCGAGAAGGACGCGGCCCTCATGCGGAAAATGGGCGTCGAGGTGAAGCTGAACACCCCCGCTCCCTCTGTTGACGAGCTGAGGGCTCAGGGATACACCCACATTTTCATCGCAGTGGGCGCGTGGAAGGCTGGGAACTTCCGTATCTCCGGCAATGTAAAGCCCGTCATCGCATGGATGCAGGCTGTGAAGGCCGGTAAGCCGGAGCCTCTGGGGCATGTGGCCGTCGTCGGCGGAGGAAATACCGCCATGGATGCCGCCCGCCTGGCTCTCCGCGCGGGAGCGGCAAGCAGTACATTGGTTTACCGCCGTACCAGAAAGTACATGCCCGCTGACGCCGAGGAGCTGGAGCTGGCTGTCGCCGACGGCGTACAGTTCCTGGAGCTGGTATCCCCGGTGGAGCAGAGGGATGGGAAGCTGATTTGCAGGAAGATGGTCCTGGGTGAGCCCGATGCCTCCGGACGCCGCTCCCCGGTGGAGACAGACGAGACGGTGGAAATTCTTTGCGACACCGTGATTTCCGCCGTGGGCGAGAAGGTGGACACAGAGGCCCTGGCGGCCTATGGCATTGCGGCCGACAGCCGCGGCTGCCCTGACTTCAGGACGAACCTGGAAAATGTTTATACCGGCGGAGATGTTTTCCGCGGCCCCGCCACAGTGGTGGAGGGGATCGCCGATGCGGCGGCCTTTGCCCAGACGGTGACCGGCGCCAAGCACGAGCCCCATATCCCGGATGCCGCCCATGCCAGCCGGGAGGACGCCATTGCCAGAAAGGGTGTCCTCTGTGAGTCCGCCAAGTGCGAGGGCGACCGCTGCCTGAGCTGTAATGTGGTCTGCCAGGCCTGCGCCGACGTATGCCCCAACCGGGCCAATGTGGTGGTGAAGCTCCCTGATGGCCGGGCTCAGATTCTGCATGTGGACCGGATGTGCAACGAGTGCGGCAACTGCAAGGCCTTTTGTCCCTATGACAGTGCCCCTTACAAGGATAAGTTCACCCTGTTCCACGATCGTGCCGGCTTCGATGAGAGCGGGAGCAACCAGGGCTTTCTGCCTCTGGGCGGCAGCAAAGTGCTGGTGCGTCTGAACGGGAAAGTGGAGGAGATCGATCTGGACGAGACCAACGATCTGCCTGCCGGTATTGAAATTCTGATCTACACCGTTCTGACCCGTTACCGCTATTTGATTGGATAACCTGCAAAACCGCTAAGACGCGCCGCCTCCCGAGAGGGAGGCGGCGCGTCTGCATATTAGGGAAGAGCAAGTCAGCCCGCAGGGACTGCCAGAGGGACCACCGGCGTCCAGTGGTATTGGCTGTAGAGATCGGTGAAGCGGTAGGTGGCCCGGGCGGAACCGTCCAAAGGTACGTTGCTGATGGTTAGGCCATCCTCTGTAACGATGACCGGTTCACCCAGCAGATAACTGTCCTGGTAGCTGCCCGCATAGCTGTAATAGTCACACAGGAACTCCAGTGTGTCGCCGGGCTGGAGGGCAGTCTGGTTTTTGGCCGCCGTCTCCGTCTCGCCGTCATGGTACACGCTCTGGATGCCTGCAACAAATCCCAGAGGCCGGTCGCTGTCAAACACCAGGATCAGCTCCGCCCGGCTGCCGTTGTGAAGAACCGGAACCCGTCCGGTGATGGTATAGCTGGTCCCGTCATCTACGGTAGCCGTGTGGTAATAGGCCACCGGCTGTCCGTTGACCGCCAGCCAGGAGCCGTCGCTTTCCCCCAGAAGTCCGCCGTTTTCATCAAAAGAGAATACGTTATCCAGTCCCAGGTCGATGTAGCCCTCGCCGTCGTCATAAAACAGATTCAGCTCCAGGGACTGTACCAGGCCCCACTGTTCCTCGCTAAGGCGCAGCACTGGCCTGCCGTCTGCGCCGGCTTCCCAGACCAGGGCCTCGTTAGGGAAGTGATGGTCCGTCAGGTATTGCGCCAGATCCTCATCGCTCATGGCCCGGTCGCTCAGAAACCCGGTGTTCCCGCTGGTAAGACCGGCAACGCTGTCAAAGCCGCCGCCCAAAAACGCGCTCAGCAGCTCGGAGACCATCTCGGAGCCTCCCCCCTTGGTGCCGCCCAGCAAGGAGGTCAGGGGAGAAGCGGTGCCTCCCGAGGCCGCCTGGCCGCTGGCGGCCACGCTGGCAAACTGCCGGATGCATCTGGCATAATCCTCATCCATGCCGATCTGCCGGTAGGCGGAGGCTGCCTGGTCCACCATGGAGACTTTCCGGTAGGGGAAGTAGATGGACAGGCCGTAGGCGTTGGTCATATTGGAGGAGGTGCGGTTATATTTGACCGCTCCCAGAAGGATATCGGCCAGAGCCTGCCCCTCCTTGGTGCCCATGTTCCGGGCCAGATGGACCAGATCCACCTGATCGATTCTGCTGGACTGGGCGAACTCCCTGGCACCGCTGCGGGCGTTGGAGACGGACTGGTACTGCTGATTCTGAATGAGCTTGGCCGTGGATTTGGAGAAGTCCGCCAGCACGCCGGGCAGGGTGGTCTCCAGCTCCGCCAGGTCAACAACCGACAGCGTGGTCAGCTGGCCCGGGCACTTCCGGGCGCAGGTATCCACGAAGCTGTCTGCAATGTGCTGCCCGATCTGGATGGTGGGCAGGGAGGTGTTCTCCCCGAAAGCGGTAAGCCAGTCGGTATAGTACCAGCCCACGCCCGGCTCGGTTTCCTCCGAGGCGATGAGATAATCGGCGTACTGGGCCATGGTCAGGGCAGTTTCCGCCGTGGCCATGAGGCAGGCGTCAAAGCCGATGAAATCAAATTTTATGCCGGCGCTTTTCAAAGCGGTATCCAGGCCCGCCAGATTCATGGAGCCGCTGGAGGCAAACTTTTCGTCGTAGCCATAGCCGCTGACGGAGCCGCCGCCGTGATCCCAGAGAATCAGCTCATACCGGCTGGCCGGATAGTTTTCGGCGCACCACCGGATATAGCCCGAGAGGGTGTCCGGGTCCGTCATGGGGACGCTGCCCAGGTTTTCCTTCAGGCAGATCAGCTTGCCGTCCTTCACCTGCCAGATCTGATTGGCGGAGCTGCTGACCACACTGTTTTTCCAGGCCTTGCAGCCGCCGGTGTAGATCAGGAGCGTGATGTCCCCGTCGAAGCGGGCGTCCAGCATTTCCTGGAGGTCGGCGGTTCCCATGCCGCTGCGGGACTCCAGGTCCGTGCCGCACATATAGACCATGATGGTGGCGGTATCCTCTCCGCCGCCCAGCAGCTTGGTGTACTTTTCCCGTGCGCCGGGTGCGACGGAGCTGTCCAACCGCCCGGTGTTTGCCGCGCTCTGCCAGCCGGAGGAGACGCTGCCGCCGCCCAGGCCGCTCAGCAGACTGGTCAGGCTGCCCGGACTCTGCTGCTGTCCGGAGGACGGCGGCTGGGAGGCGGAAGGTGCCTGGCTGTCCGGCTGGCCGCCCAGAAGGGCGGTCAGCCCGCCGCCGCCCCCCAGAAGAAGGACAAGCAGGAGCAGGATCAGCTTCATGCCGCCGCTGCTTCGCGTTCCGGCGCTTCTCGCCGCGCCGGAAGAACCGGCCTGTTCCCGGCCTCCGGTATCGCCTACCGGACCGGTGCCCAGGCCTTGGCCCCGCTTTTGCACGGTTTTGGCGGGGCCGGTCACATGTTTTTCCCGTGACCGGGGTCTCTTGGATTCCATTGACGATGCTTCCTCCTGAAACACACTGCGTTTTATTTCACGATTTCCGGCAGAGACGCCGCGGCGGCGGACTGGCCCACCCGGCGGAACTTCTCATCGGGCAGCGTGGGGTTGATCTGGGAGGCGATCTCCGGGTACTCATCGGCCAGAACATCCTTGCAGGTGGAGAGGATCAGATCTCCCCCCTTGCCGCTCATCACGCGGCCCAGCAGAAGAACATGCTTGAAATGATACAGATCAAAATAGAACGCCAAGGCATGCGCCAGATACACACCGAGGGAGGAATATACGTCGGCGGCCCTGGGATCGTCCTTCGCCATAAGGCCCTGAACTACTTTCAGCTTTTCAGCGGGGGAGAGGGACTCATCCAGCGCAATGCCCGCCCGGGGGGCCAGCTTGATAACGCCATCTTGGGAGAAGTATTTGACGCCGCAGCCAATGTCGCCGCTCCACTCGTCCTGCATGGCGTCCGCCTGGGCATCCACGGGAACGAAAGCCAGCTCGTTGAGCCAGCCTGTGATCCTGCCCTGTGCGTCCACATAGCCGACAGCCTCGCTGGTTCCCATGGCGATGCCCAGCACGTTGTCTTCCTCCAGACTCATGGCTCCGGCCAGGGCGGACACATCCCCGTCGTTGGCTACGGCGTAGGGCACGTTTCCGAAGGTATCGGTAATGGCACGGATGTAAATATCCTTTACCTTCTGGTCAAAGAGGTCCTTGGGGACCTGAAGGAACAGGGAGGCGCTCATGGTGCGGTCGTTGATGTATACTCCCGCCGAGCTGACGCCCACCGCGTCCACCCGGGGCATGTGTTTAGCCGCCGCCTTGAGCGCGGAGACGATGCCGTCATAGTGGTAGTCGGGATCGGAATTGATCTTGGGGAACCAGACCACCTCTTCATCGAAGACGCTTTCCCCATTGATGACGGCGGACACCTTCCGGTCGGACCCGCCGGCATCAAAGCCGATGCGGCAGCCGTCCAGATGGCGGCCGATGGCCTTGGGGCTGTCCTTGGCCTCGGGGAGCCTGTCGCAGGAGACGACCTCAAAGGGATGCTCAAATACGTTTGCCATGTAGTCCCAGTCAAAGGACTGGCATCCTCCGGCGGAGTAGGCCTCCTGCAGGTACCGGCAGATATCCTCGCTTCCCCGGACATAGATCCTGAAGCCGCCCTTCATCCACAGAATCGTTTTTACCAGGCGGTTGACATAATAGCAATCTGCTTCACGCATTTCCGGTGTGCCGTGGATAAAGGTTTCGCATACGGCCATTTCACCGCAGGAGCGCTCTACGGCGATGCCGAGGGGCGCCTTGGCGTCCTTCAGGAACGCCTGGTTGAACCGGTAAAGGGGAATATAGCCGGGGTCCAGCTTGGGGGAGTGCTTCAAAGAAACTTCAATACCAAAACGGTTCATTGCATCGTACCTCCATCAAAATATGTGGGGATCTGCATTCTCAGGCCATACCGGAACGCGATGAGACGCCCAGGCGGCAGCCGGCGGCTGTAAATGCAGAGTCCGGGGACGTGCGGGCACGTCTTTCCGCTATCATACCACGAACGGACCCGTCTGTCACGCCTTTTCGCTAAAAACCGCCAGCTTCTCAGAGACCTGCCAGATACCGCTCCGCCTGAACGGCGGCCACGGCGCCGTCGGCGGTGGCGGTGACCACCTGACGCAGGCTCTTCACCCGCACATCGCCGGCGGCAAATACACCGGGAATGGCTGTGCGCATCTCCCCGTCAGTGGAAATGTACCCGTTCTCCAAAGGCAGCTGGTCCGCGAACAGCTCTGTATTGGGAAGATAGCCCACGAAGCCGAAGAGGCCCAGCATCCCGTCCTCCGGGGGGGCTTTGATGACGGTCAGCTCGCCAGTCTTCACGTTCCTGACCGTCAGCGTATCCAGTACGTCGGACCCTTCCGCCTTCACTGCCACGCTGTCCCAGAGAAAGCGGATGTTCGGATTGGCGAAAGCTTTCTCCTGAATGGACTTTGCCGCCCGCAGCTGGTCCCGCCGGTGGATAATGGTGACTTTTCGGGCAAACCGGGTGAGAAAGAGAGCCTCCTCCACGGCGCTGTCGCCGCCGCCGGCCACATATACATCCAGCCCCCGGAAAAACGCCCCGTCACAGGTGGCGCAGTAGGAGATTCCCCTGCCAATAAAGTCCGCTTCGTTTTCACATCCGATAGGCCGGGGAGACGCGCCGGTAGCAAGGATCACCGTCCGGGCCTCATAGGTCCCCGTGCCGCCGGTCAGACGCTTGATTTCGCCGGACAGCTCCGCTGTTTGAATGTCGTCCGCTTTTCGCTCAACGCCGAAGCGTTCGCATTGTGCTGCCATTCGGGCGGCCAGACTGACGCCCGTCTCGCCCTCCAGCATCTGACCGGGATAATTTTCCACGCTGGCGCTGAGAGCGATCTGACCGCCGTCCTGACTCTTTTCGATGAGGAGGGTTCTCAGCCGGCTCCGCCCGGCATAGAGTCCGGCGGTCAGTCCGGCAGGACCGCCGCCCAGAATGATAACGTCATATTCTTTTCCCATAACCTTGTTCTCCGATCAATTTGATTTATAAATTTGAGAAAAATTTGCAAAAACTCGCAGCAGTAAAATTTAATTCGGCGCAAATACTACCTCCAGCGCGATTTGCGCGATTTCAGGAAGGAGGAAGATTTCAGATGAAAAAAGCAGCGATTCTTGCGGCCGCTTTAGCGATGGTCCTGACTCTGGCGGCCTGCGGCAACCGGGACGACAACGATTCCGGCAACCAGCCCAACGACAGCAGCGTGACGGACAATAATGGCGTCAGCGGCTCCCACGACCGGGATGACCCTGTGACCGGCAGCAACGGCAGTACCACCGGCAACGGCAGCTCTGCCGGAAATGACCCCATTACCGGCAGCAGCGGTTCCCTGAACGATGACAACGACGTCACAGACAGAGACAACGGAGATGACAGCTCTATGGGCCGCAGCCGGGTAGGCAACGACCTGCGCCGCGCGGCGGACGATGTGGGCGACGCGATGACCGGCCTGGCAGACGCGGGCCGCAGCGCCGTTACCCGGGGCACCAGCACCACGACCTTTCAGCGGATGCTGGACAATGCCCGGGTTCATGACACGGACGGCGTACTGGCGGATGGCGAAAACAGCCGCTGGTAACTGAGGGAATGCGGAGACCAGGGGAGGACGCCCCGGCCTCCGCATTCTTTTTTGGATTTGTCTTCACAACTGCCGGACACCGTCTGACCGGACTTTTGTCCGCCAAATCGGGTTGGATTCCCTTCCCTGACGGAAAGAATCCCCTGTCTATCCTGTATCCCTGTTGTGAATACAGGCTCCTACTCCGTCCAGTCGGTGATCTCCCTGCACGGTTCGCCGGGGTGGAGGGGGATCTGGATAAAACGGTCATATTTTTCCTGACCAAACCGTTCCAGATAAATTTCCTGATGCTTGCGCAGAACCTCCGCCTCCTCCGGCATGGGGTTCGCCCAGCAGATGGTCTTGAAGTGGACCCCGAAGAGGGCGGTGTCGTAGTCCAGTGTCTTTGCCCCGTTCCGGGCGTAGAAGCCCAGGCGGCGCAGGATCATCCCGTCCCGCTTCGGGTCTCCGGTGGGGGCCTCGGTCTCGCCAATGAAGACTGTGTCCGCAGGATAGTGGGCGATGGCGGCTTTCAGAAGCTGCCCGCCGGTGCCGCCGTTCCGCCATCCGGCGGGGACGCAGAGGTAGTCTACCAGGATGAAGCGTCCATCCGAGTGCTTCCACAGCAGGATGTATCCCGCCATTTCGCCCTCATCGCCGATCAGGACCAGCGGGTCGTAGACGCCGCTTTCACGCATCCGCTCCATGGCCCACAGTGGTTTCAGTTCGGCAGGGGGGAAAGCTTCGGTCAGGTCGGTCTCGTAGACCCGCTTTAATTCTTCCGGGGTCAGGGTTCTTAAATACATGTTGAAAGCTCCAATTTCATAATGATAGCGTCTTCTTTGGGGGCCAGATAGTAGTTTTTCCGGCGGCCAACCTCCCGGTAGCCCAGCTTATCGTAGAGGGAGAAGGCGTTCTGGTTGGAGGCCCGCACCTCCAGAAAGAGGCTGACCAGCCCGTGTTTCCGTCCGTAACGGTGGAAGGCATCCAGCAGGGCGGACGCAATGCCCTGCCGCCGGGCCTCGGGATGGACGGCGATGTTGTCCACGCCCCCCTCGTCCAGCACGGTGGTAAAGAAGAGGTAGCCCAGAACGTGCCCGTCCTCCGACAGTGCCAGCAGGGAAGCGGTGTTCTCATTTTCCAGCGCCTCCGCGAGCAGCCGCCGGGACCAGGGATCCTCCGGAAAGCAGAGCTTTTCCAGCGCCGCCACCTGGTCCAGATGGGCGGAGGTCATGGAGGTGATCTGATAGTTCATACGCTACTTTGCCTCCAGCCAGTTTTTCCCGCTGTGGGCCTCCGCCGTCAGGGGGACCGACAGAGCGTATACACCCTCCATCTCCTCTGCGAGGAGGGCCTTCACCTGCTCCGCCTCGTCCTCAGGACACTCGACGATCAGTTCGTCGTGGACCTGCATGATAAGTCTGGCTTGCAGGGCTTCCTTTTTCAGGCGGGTGAATACCTTTACCATAGCCAGCTTGATGATGTCCGCCGCCGCGCCCTGAATGGGCATGTTCAGCGCCACGCGTTCGCCGAAGGAGCGGGTATTGAAGTTGCTGGCCTTTATCTCCGGCAGGGCCCTGCGGCGGTGGAACATGGTCTCCACGTACCCGTTCTCCCGGGCCTTCTGCACCACGCCGTCCATATAGGCCTTCACGCCGGGGAAGCGGGCGAAGTAGGCGTCCATGTACGCCTTGGCCTCCGCTACCGCGACCCCCAGGTCCTGGGACAGAGAAAAGGCGGAGATGCCGTACACGATGCCGAAGTTCACCGCCTTGGCCGCCCGGCGCATGCTGGCTGTCACCTGTTCGATAGGCACACCGAACACATGGGCGGCGGTGACGGTGTGGAAATCCTCCCGGTCGAGGAACGCCTCCTGCATGGCCTGGTCCCCGGAGATGTGGGCCAGCAGCCGCAGCTCGATCTGGCTGTAGTCCGCGTCCACCAGCACCTTCCCGGGCTCCGCCGTGAACATGCGGCGCAGCTCGCTGCCCAACTCCGTCCGGGTGGGGATGTTTTGCAGATTGGGCTCCGTGGAGCTGAGCCGCCCGGTGGCGGTGACAGTCATCTGGAAGCTGGTCCGCACCCGCCCGTCTGCGGGGATGACCTTCAAAAGGCCGTCCACATAGGTGCTTTTCAGCTTGGCGTACTGCCGGTACTCCAGCACCTCGCCCACGATGGGGTGCTGGCCCCGGAGTTTGTCCAGCACCTCCGCGTTGGTGGAGTAGCCGGTCTTCGTCTTCTTGTAGGCGGGCATGCCCAGCTTGTCGAAGAGGACTTCTCCCAGCTGTTTGGGGGAGTTGATATTGAACTTCCCGGCGTAGGAATAGATCTGCTCCTCCAGTGTCTCCAGCGCGGCGGAGAGCGTTTTGCCGAAGCTCTGGAGGGCTCTGGCGTCCACCCGGAAGCCTGCGTTCTCCATCTCTGCAAGCACCTGACACAGGGGCAGCTCCACGTTGAAATACAGCCAGTCCACGCCGGTCTCTTTCAGCTTTGGCAGCATTGCCTCATGCAGCGCGGCTACGGCGGCGGCATAGCTCAAAAATGAGGCCTCTGCCTGGACCCTGTCCCCCAGCATGGAAAAGGCGTCGGGGTCCAGATACAGCGGCTTTTGCAGTTCCTCACGGAACCAGGAGGCGAACAGCCGCCCGATGTCATAGTGTCCCGCCGTGGCGTCCAGGAGATAGCCCGCCAGGGCGGTGTCGAAGATAAAGCCCTCCGCCGGGAGACCGCTCTCCAGCAGCGTCCGCATCAGGTCCTTCACATCGTGGGAGACCTTTTTGATATCCGCTGAGAACAGGGAGGAGAGCAGTTTGTTCCAGTCCCCGCTGTACCGGTCGAAATAGAACTGGCCCGCCAAAGCGGTGTCTTTCCCGGTGTTACAGTCCACCACGATGCCGGTGAGGTCCGGAAGGGCCAGCACCGTTACAAACTCCGCCTTCCGGAAAGCCTCCAGCAGCTTTTCCGCCTGGGCCTCGTCCGCCGCCAGCTCGACATGGACGGTATAGTCCGTTTCCTCCGGCTTTTCCGCCCTGGGCTGTGCAGGGGCGGAGAGGCCCATTTTTTCGATCAGCTTGTTGAACTCCAGCCGCAGGAAAATATCGTACAGCTCCGGCTTCACCGGCCGCCGCAGGTTCCGGTCCGGCTGGAAGTCCAGGGGCGCGTCGGTGAGGATGGCCGCCAGATGATAGCTCATCCGGGCGCTCTCCTCGCCCTCGGCCAGCTTTTTGATGGCGGCGGGCTTGGCCTCCACGTCCGGCATGGAGGCGTACAGCGCGTCGAGGGTCTCATAGCGCTGTACCAGCGCCATGGCGGTCTTTTCGCCCACGCCCTTTACGCCGGGGATGTTGTCGGAGGCGTCCCCCATGAGGGCCTTCAGGTCGATGATGTGGATGGGGTCGAAGCCGTAGGCCTCCCGGAAGCTCTCAGGGGTCATGTCTTTGGTGGTCGTCTGGCCCATGCGGGTGGAAACCAGCTTGACTTTGGTTTTGTCCGTAATGAGCTGGAGGCTGTCCTTGTCGCCGGTAACGGCTACGCACTCCCAGCCTGCCGCCTCGCATTTTCGGGAGATGGTGCCGATGAGGTCATCTGCCTCGTATCCCGCCAACTCGTAGCGGGGGATGTCCATGGCGTCCAGCACCTCCTTGAGGACCGGCATCTGCTGGGCCAGCTCCTCGGGCATCCCTTTCCGCTGGGCCTTGTAGCCCTCGTATTCCAAATGCCGGAAGGTGGGCTCCCGCCGGTCGAAGGTGACGCACAGGGCCTCGGGCTTTTCCTCCTCCAGCAGCCGCTGGAGGGTGGTGACAAAGCCATAGACTGCGTTGGTATACAGGCCGTCCCGGGTCGTCAGGGGCCGGACGCCGTAAAAGGAGCGGTTGACGATGCTGTTGCCGTCGATGACCATCAGTTTCATGGGGAGTCCTCCTTGCCCCGCGGAGCGGGGGTTCGTTTTTCTTAAGGAAGAGTATACCACATTTTGGGGAGATTACAACCTTTATCAAGGGAGCTATCCACTGCGGAAAAAACGAGGGCCGGGAATCCCCTGCCCTCGTTTTGATGCCGGCGCGCGAAAAACCTCTACCGCTGGACCCGTCCCGAGGCGTTGCCCGCCGCCAGCGCTTCTACCTCCGCCACGGAGACATGGTTGAAATCATGCTCAATGGAATGCTTGAGGCAGGAGGCCGCCACCGCGAAGTCGATGGCCTTCTGACTGTCGTATTCGTTCAGCAGACTATAGATCAGCCCGCCGCCGAAGGAATCTCCGCCGCCCACACGATCCACAATATGCATCCGGTAGGTGGTGGAAAATACCGCCTGACCGCTGGCGGAGTCGTAGAGCATCCCCGCCCAGTCGTTGTCCGTGGCGGAGAGGGAGCTGCGCAGAGTGATGGCCACCTTTCCGCACCCGAACCGGGAAGAGAGCTGACGGGCGACGCTGATATAGCCCTCCCGGTTGAGCTTGCCGCCGTCGATGTCGGTGCCCTCCGCCTCAATACCGAAGACATCCTTGGCGTCCTCCTCGTTGGCGATACACACATCCACATAGGGCAGCAGCCGCCCCATGACCTCGCCGGCCTGCTGGCTGGTCCACAGCTTTTTCCGGAAATTCAGGTCGCAGGAGATCCTGATGCCCCGCTCCTTGGCGGCCTTGCAGGCCTCCAGACAGATTTCCGGCAGCTGGCCGCCCAGAGCCGGGGTAATTCCGGTCCAGTGGAACCAGTCCGCTCCCTCAAAAATGGCGGCCCAGTCGAAGTCGGCGGGGACGGCCTCGGAAATAGCGGAGTGGGCCCGGTCGTAGATTACCTTGGAAGCCCGCTGGGACGCTCCCTTCTCACAGAAATAGATGCCCAGACGGCTGCCGCCCCGGACCATATGCCGGGTGTCCACACCGTAACGGCGCAGCTCGTTGACGGCGCACTGGCCGATCTCGTGGGCAGGGACCTTGGTGACAAAGGCGGCGTCCATGCCGTAGTTGGCCAGAGATACGGCCACGTTGGCCTCGCCGCCCGCGTAGCTGGCCTCGAATTTCCCGCTCTGCACCAGCCGCAGGTATCCCTCCGGATTCAGGCGCATCATGATTTCACCAAACGTAATAACTCTCTTTGCTGCCATAGCTGTGTTCTCCTTTTTACAAAAATAATGTAATCTTTATGCGTATTGTTCCAAACTCCGTCTGGCGGCGGTTCTTCAGCCCTGCCGTACCGCGCCGGTCAGCAGCTGGGCCGCCTGGGTGATTTTGTCCCATGCGCCGTCCCGAATCCACTGCCGGTTGGCGAGGTTTCCGCCCACGCCGGCGCCTGCGGCGCCCGCCGCCAGAAACGCGCCTACATTTTTCTCATCGATGCCGCCTACCACCATGATTTTGACGTGGCTGAGGGGAGCGCAGACCGCCCGGAGATACGCCGGTCCCAGACCAGCCGCCGGGAACAGCTTGACGAAATCCGCCCCGGCCCGGTGAGCCGTCAGGATTTCCGTAGGCGTCATTGCCCCGGGCATGGAAACCATGTCCAGCTCCCGGGTGCGGCGGATCACCGCTTCGTTGGTATCCGGGGAAATAATGAAGCAGCCGCCGGCGCGGTGGGTCAGCTCCACCAGACCGGGCTCCGTAACCGTTCCCGCCCCCACCAGCATTCTTCCTTCAAAGCGGCGGGCGGTCTGGCCGATGGCGGCCGCCGTGTCCTCCCAGCTCTCCGGGCTGCGCTGGTCGTATGTGATTTCCATCAGCCGGATGCCGCCTGCATACAGCGCCTCCGCCACCCGGGTGCATACCGAACTCTCCGCCCCCCGGACAATAGCCACCACCTTTTCACGCGCTACCCATTCCAGAACGGTTTCCCGCATGAATGGCACCTCCTGTTTTTATAATATGAAAACATCTTTCGTATTATGGAAATACTGTATAAGTATCATACAAAACCCGGGGGAGAATGTCAAGCCCTTTCCCGGACACAGAAGGGGAGAACCGGCACCTATTTTTGGCATTCTGCTCAGGAATTTTCCGGAGCTTCGAATTGACGAACCGCGCTGTCCGTGATACTCTATTATTATCACGACTCAAAAGCGGCGGGGGATGGCGCGGGCGCCCGGATGTCCTCTGCCGGAAGGGAACTATCTATGGAAAATAAGCGACCGCCTGTGCAGTCCATTGACCGCCTTTTTGACATAATCGAGGTGCTTTCCGAACATCCGCGGGGAATGGCGCTGACGGATCTGGCCTGCCGTGCCGGTCTTCATGCCAGCACGACGCACCGCCTGCTGGCTTCCCTGTCCGACCGGGGATATGTACAGAAGGATGCCGGAAGCGGCAAGTACCGGCTGACAATCCGGATGTTTGAAATTGGCAGCCGGGTTGTCAACGGGATGAATCTGCTTTCCGTGTCCCGGCCCTACCTGGAGCATCTGGCGGAGCTGACCGGGGAGACAATCCATCTGGTAGTCCGGGACGGGAATGAGGTGGTGTATCTCTACAAGGAGGACACCCGGGACAGCATCGTGCGCATGGCCTCCTTTGTGGGGCTGCGCAGTCCCATGTACTGTACCGGCGTGGGCAAGAGCATACTGGCCTATCTGCCGGAGTCGGAGGTATTTGACATCTGGCGGCACACGGCCGTTACCCGTTTCACGGCGCACACCATCGTGGAGTATTCCGATCTGATCGCGGATCTGGTGCGGACCCGCCAGCAGGGCTGGGCTGTGGACCGGGAAGAGCATGAGTTGGGGGTTTTATGCGTAGCGGCGCCGGTCCTGGACTTCCGGCAGGCGCCCATTGGGGCCATCAGCATATCTGCGCCCTCCGCAAGGATGAGCGAGGAAAAGATTATTTTTGGCGCCAAAGCGGTCTGCTCCTGTGCCAAGGCGATTTCCGGCCTGCTGGGCAGGACCGGAACCCACAGCTAGGAGAGGCCTGCCGGGGCGTTTTTGATTTTAACAGAGGAGCATAAGAAGAATGGAATCATACCAAAAGGACAAGGAACTGATTACGGCGATTTTGGATACTTTGGAGAAGCATTTTGGGGAGAACGTGGAATTTGTGGTCCACGACCTCTCCCTGGAGTATGAGCATACCATTGTGGATATCCGCAACGGCCACGTCACCGGAAGAAAGATGGGAGACACCGGTGATCTCCTGGGACTGCAGGCGCTGCGCTATAACCACGACAGAGGCGCCGACTGCTTCAACACGCTGACATATGCGGAGAATGGGAAGATCCTGCGCTCCTCCACCCATTTCTTCCGCAACGAATTGGGGGTTGCCGTGGCCTCCATTGCCATCAACGAGGATATCACGGAGTCGGTCCGGTTTGAGCAGCACCTCCATCGGATGAACCGGACGGACAGCATGGGCGAGGCCATGGAACTCTACCGGGGCAGTGTAAACAAGATGCTGGACTATCTCATCAATTCCGCTCTGCTGGAGGTGGGTAAGAGTCCGTCCGCCATGACCCGGGAGGATAAGCTGCATATTGTGGAGTCCCTGGACCGGCGGGGCGCTTTCCTGATTGCCAAATCCAGCAAAAGAGTATGTGATATTCTGGAAATTTCCAAGGTCACATTGTACAGTTATCTGGAAACGGTCCGCAAAAGCAGTCCGGAGGAGGAATGAGCCACTGTTCTTCGTCAAATAAATAACAATTTCGGCTGTTTTTCCATCCGATATCGGCAAATGCGACAAAAATCCGCCGCCTGCTTTAGATAACTTTACAAATAGTTTTGTTTCAGCGGTAAAAATTAAAAATTAGTTTGACATCCCGGAGCGTAGGCGCTATCATAATCTGCGTAGTCCCGTTCACAGTTTCTTGGAGTCTGCCCGGCAGCTCAGGATATGGAAGCGGGGAAAACATTTGCGCAGAAGGGATGTTGACTATGGATTTTCTGAATGAGAAAGCCAGGGAACTCCGGCAGGGGGAGATCCGCGCCATGTTCGATCAGGCCGCCGCAATGGAGGACGTTATCAGCATGGGCATCGGGGAACCCGACATGCCTACGCCGGAACTGGTGTGCCGGGCGGCCTCGGAGGCGCTGCGGAAGGGGATCACCCACTATACCCCTAACGCCGGCACCATGCAGCTGCGGGAGGCTGTTGCCGGCTATTCCTCCGTCAGCGCCCTCGGCTATGATCCTGCCAGGGAGATCATTATCACCAACGGGGGAATGGGGGCGCTGTCCCTGCTGTTCCTGGTTCTGCTGAACGAGGGGGATGAGGTGCTGATTCAGGACCCCCAGTGGCTGAACTATGCGGTGCAGGTGCGCTACTGCGGCGGTGTGCCCGTCCGGGTCCCCACCTGTTCCGAAGATGGCTTTCAGATGCGTCCGGAGGCCATAGAGGGGCTCATTACCCCCCGGACCAAGGCCCTGATGATAAACTCTCCCAACAATCCCACCGGCGGCGTGGCCTCTCCCGCCCAACTGGAAGCCATGGCTGCCGCAGCCCGGAAACATGACCTCCTGGTGATTTCCGACGAGGTGTACAACACCCTCTTCTATACCGGAGAGCCCTGCTGCTCCATTGCGGCTCTGGAGGGCATGAAGGAGCGTACTGTCGTCATCAACAGCTTCTCCAAGTCCTATGCCATGACGGGCTGGCGCATCGGCTACGCGGCCGGTCCCGCCGGGATCATCGACCGCATGGTGAAGTGCCAGGAAAATTTCAACGCCTGCGCCAACGCGCCGGGGCAGTATGCCGCCGCCGCTGCGCTGAAGCATCCGGAACTCAGTCTGGAGCTGCGGGATGTCTTTGCCCAGCGCCGGGATGTGCTGCTGGAAGGGCTGGCGGAGATTGACGGGATATCCTGCCGCCCGCCGGAGGGAGCCTTTTACGCGTTCCCGGATATCAGTGTCTTCGGCATGAGCAGCCAGATGTTCTGCCGGCGGCTGCTGGAGCGGCAGCGTCTGGTGTGCATTCCCGGCAGCGCTTTCGGTGTCTGCGGTGAGGGGCATATCCGCATGGCCTATACCTGCGATGTGCCTGTGCTGCGGGCCGGACTGGAACGGCTGGCGCGGTTCTGCGAGGAGGTGAGGCCTTAGGGAACTTGTACCTGAAGCTCCTTGCGGATAACAAAAATCATGTGAAAGAAGAGGGAAAAGAATATGACGAATCCTGTTGTTTTCATCGTTGGCTTCATCGCGTACATTATTCTGATGATCGTCATCGGCTACCTGACCTCCCGGGGCAAGACCGAGGGGACGGACTACCTGACCGGTGGGCGCAGCCTGAACGTGCTGCTGATTTTCGGCACCATCGGCGCGACCATGATCGGCACCGGTTCCTCCATGGGAGCCATCTCCAACGGTTTCCGGGGCGGCTGGGCCGGTTCCACCTACGGTCTGGGCTGCTGCCTGGCTCTGGTGCTGATCGGCGTCCTGTTTTCCAAGCTGCGGGACTACAACTTCATCACCATGTCCGAGGAGGCACAGTTCTACTTTGACGGCAGCACTGCCGTGCGCAAGCTGACCGGCGTGCTGACCTATGTGGCAGAGTGGATCTTCATCGCCAGCTCCATCAACGGCGGCGCCAAATACCTGCAGTTCCTCACCGGCATGGATACCCTGGTTTCCAAGGTCGTGTGCGTGCTGGCCTTCGGTGTGTACGTATACGTGGGCGGTTATCTGGCGGTGGTGTGGACCGACCTCATTCAGCTGGGCATCCTGCTGGTGGGCTTCTGCGCCATCATTGTCAAGGCCATTCCCGCCGCCGGCGGCTGGGCTGCCATTGAGGCCGCCTACACCGCAGCCGGCGATCCCGGCGCCCTGTCCTTCTACGGTCTGGGCTCCACCGGCTTCATGGCCGCCATTTCCCTGATTATCGCATCCGCCCTGGGCGAGATGGGCGCGCCCACCTTCCGCACCAGGATTTATACCTCCAAGAACTCCAAGACTGCCAGAAACGGCTTCTTCTTTGCGGCCGCTCTGACCCTGGCCTTCTCCCTGGTGCCCTCCATCATCGGCATGTCCGCCTACACAATGGCTACCGCCAGCAACGCCTCCAATGTACTCAGTAACCCGGACTTCGCCTTTGCCTATATGGCCACCAACGTGCTGGCTCCGGCGCTGGGCCTGCTGCTGATGATTGCCGGCCTGTCCGCCACCCTGTCCTCCGGCGACTCCGACGCCATTGCCGGCGCCACCATCCTGATGGAGGATATCTATCCCCTGTTCAACAAGGGCAAGCGCATTCCCGAGGATAAGATGAAGAACGCCTCCCGGATCGCCGTGATCGTCACCCTGCTTCTGTCCTTCCTGGTGTCCCTGAAGGCGGACGGCGTTATGGCCTTCATCAACAACGTTCTGGGCGCGATGATGCCCGGCATGGTGCTGACCCTGATTATCGGCCGCCTGTGGAGCAAGCGCGTTACCAAGGCCGCCGGCCTGAGCAGCATGATCGGCGGCACCCTCTTCGGACTGGCCTATCTGCTGATTCCCAGCCTGTCCGAGCTGCTGGACAGCGTGTTCTCCGGCCCCGCGATCCCCTGCGCGATTCTCACCAGCGTAATCTGCGTTGCCGTTACCCTCTGCACCAAGCGCAGCGGTGCTTCTGAGGAAGAGATCCTGACCAAGGTCCTGGACGGCCGGACGGATCTGTAAGAAAATAAACAGCGTGCCCCTCAGGGCACAAGACACGGCGGGAAGGATGGAGGAATACCTCTGTCCTTCCCGCCGGTAAGAGGTTAATACACGATGAATACCTATCCTTACCGCACATATGCGGAGATCGACCTGGATCAGATGCGGCATAATCTGCGTCAGGTCCGCCGTATGATCGGCGAGGACTGCCGCCTGATGTTTGTGCTGAAGGCGGATGCCTACGGCCACGGTACGCCTGTGTGCGCCCGGTACAGCGAGGACCTGGTGGACTGGTACGCCGCGGCCACCATTGACGAGGCCCTCTCCATACGCAGGGCCGGTGTGGAAAAGCCCATTCTGCTGTTCGGCATGCTGCTGGACCAGGATATTCCCGCCGCCGTGGACGCCCGCCTGACGGTCAATGCCTGCTCCCTGGAGTACGCCCGCCACGTGGCGTTTATTCTGGAGCGAATGGGCGAGACCCTGGACTGCCATATTAAGATTGATACGGGCATGAACCGGACCGGACTGTACGCCCGCGCGGGCCGTGTGGACCGGGCGGCGGAGGAGGCCGGGGAGATTCTGGCTATCCCGCAGCTCCATACCACCGGCATCTATACCCATTTTTCCTGCGGAGAGAGCAGCGATCCGGAGGACCGGCTCTTTACCCAAAACCAGTATGATGCTTTTTCCCAGGTGGTCCATGTCCTGGAGGAACGGGGATATCATCTGGGCCTTCGCCACTGTACCAGCACCTGCCCTCTGCTGTGCCACCCGGACTGGAAGATGGACATGGTGCGGGTGGGGATGCTGGGCTACGGCCAGAGCATGACCGCAGAGGCGGCCCGGGAAATGGATCTGCGCCCCATCATGCGCTGGTGCGCAAAGGTTGTGGCGGTGCTGGACCTGGAGCCTGGGGAGAGCGTCAGCTACGGGCGGATCTACCGCACAGCGGGGCGGGAGAAGATCGCCGTTCTCTCCGCCGGATACGCCGATGGATACAGCCGGAGCTATTCCAACCGGGTGCGGGTGATTCTGGGCGGCCGGGAGGTGCCCCAGTGCGGCAAGGTCTGCATGGATTATACCATGGCCAACATTACCGGCATGGAGAATGTGCGGGTAGGGGATGAAGCGGTACTGCTGGGCTGTCAGGACGGCCTGTGCATTACGCCGGACAGTCTCTCCGCAGCCGCAGAGTACGGCGTCAACGGTTGGACGACGGCCCAGGTCTCCGCCCGGGTTCCCCGGATCTATCTTCGCCGGGGGGAAATTGTTGAGACACGGACCCTGTTCCATTAAAATAAAAGGAGGACTTAACATGACAGAGCCTACGCACAATCTTTTTGATACTCCCTGCCTGGTGGTGGATGAGCAGCTGGCCCGGCGCAATATCCGGGAGATGCAGCAGGCCGCGCGAGCGGCGGGCTGCACGCTGCGCCCCCACATCAAAACCCACAAAATGCCTTACTTCGCCAAGCTCCAGCTGGAGGCCGGGGCGGTTGGCATCACCAGCTGCAAGATTTCCGAAGCAGAAGTCATGGCGGCGGGCGGCCTGCGGGATATTTTTATTGCCTATCCCCTGGTGGGCGCGGAGAAGCTGCGCCGGGCCTGCGTCCTCTCCGGACAGGTGGACCGCCTGATCCTGGCGGTGGACAGCATTGCGCAGGCGGAGCCCATGGCCAAGGCGGCGGAGGACCACGGCTGCGTGCTGGAGGTGCGGATTGAGGTGGACTGCGGCGGCGGACGGACAGGCATTGAGATGGAACATTTTGCACCTCTGGTTGCCTTTGTAGAGAATGCGCCTGGTCTGAAGCTCACCGGCCTCTATACCTTCCGCGGCCTCAACGGAGGGCTGGCTGATCCGGCGCAGGCCGGCGCCCGTGAAGCGGAGCTGCTGGCACAATACCGGGCCGAGGCCGAGAAGATCTGCGGCCGCCGGCTGGAGGTCAGCGGCGGGTCTTCGCCCACAGGACTTTATGTGGCCCAATCCGGCCAGGCAGACGAGATCCGGCCGGGCACCTATATTTTCAGCGATTATATGATGCACAAGGAGTGCGGCGCGCCTCTCGACCATGTGGCTGCCCGCCTGCTGGTTACGGTAGTCAGCGTTCACCAGGACTATGTGGTAGTGGACGGCGGCTGCAAGACCTTCCCCACGGACGCTGTGCTGGACCAGGCCCCCTACTATTTTGAGACCTATGCCTACTTTCCCCAGTATCCCCAGCTTCGCATCCGGAAGCTGACGGAGGAACACGGCATGGTTACTGCCGTGGATTCCATGCCGGACCTGCATGTGGGTGACATCCTGGAGGCCATTCCGCTGCATATCTGCCCCACCGTGAACCTTCAGAACCAGGTATACGTGGTGGACGGCGGCTGTGTGCGTACGGAAATAGTTGCAGGAAGAGGAAAATTGCAGTAAAATAACAGGCAGCGGCGCGCGGTATTGGCTTGCGCGCGGCGCAATAAGCAGGAACGATAAAACCATCAATGAAAAGGAGTGCAGGAAAATGATTGCTGATACCTTAAAGAAACTGGGGATTCAACTGCCGGAGGCGCCTGGAAAAGGCGGACTTTACGCCCCCACCAAGATGTTTGGAGGGAATCTGGTCTACGTTTCCGGCTGCGGGTGCAATGTGGCCGGGAAGGAGTCCTTTGGCAAGCTGGGCAAGGAGTACACCACCGAGGAGGGACAGGAGTGGGCCCGCAATGCCATTCTGAACCTTCTGGCGGTGCTGGAGCGGGATCTGGGTTCCCTGGACCGTATCCGCAGCTTCGAGAAGATCACGGTATTCGTGGCCAGTGCCGATGAATTCTATGAGCAGCCCCAGGTGGCTAACGGTGCCACCAAGCTTTTGCAGGAGGTATTCGGCGATGAGGTGGGGCTGCCCACCCGTTCCGCCATCGGCGTCAACGTCCTGCCCGGCAACATCGCCGTGGAGATCGAAGCGCTGGTCAGCTGCAAATAATCTCTAAGAGGAAGGAGGAAGCCTGTTATGGATACCTTTGAGCGATTTTCCCACGCGGGAATCGTGCCCGTGGTGGTTATCGATCACGCTGGCGACGCCCTGCCCACCGCCCGGGCTCTGCTGGACGGCGGTGTGGACGTGATGGAGATCACCTTCCGCACCGATGCCGCCGCCGGGGCCATCCGCGCCGTGTCCGAGGGTTGTCCCGAGATGCTGGTGGGCGCGGGAACAGTCATTACCCTGGCCCAGTGCCGGCAGGCGGTGGAGGCCGGTGCGCGGTTTATTGTAGCGCCCGGTTACGATGAAGAGGTTGTTTCCTGGTGTGTGGAGAAGGGGGTGCCCATTCTGCCCGGATGCGTCACGCCTACGGAGATCATGGCCGCCATGAAGCACGGCCTGACGGTCCTGAAATTCTTCCCCGCCGGTGTCTACGGAGGGCTGAGCGCTATGAAGGCTCTCAGCGGTCCCTTCAAGGGGATCAAGTTCGTGCCCACCGGCGGCGTGGGTCCTCAGAACGCGGGAGAGTACGGCGCGGCGCCGTTCATTCACGCGGTAGGAGGCAGCTGGGTCTGCGCCCAGAGCGATATTGCCTCTCACAATTTTGAGCGGATCTCCCAGCTGTGCCGGGAGGCACGTCAGGCCCTGGGGCGTACCTGAGTCCTGTATCCTGTGAAAAGCCAGCGCCGGATATTCCGGCGCTGGCTTTCTGTGTGTCAAAAAAGTGGCTGCGCCACTTTTTAGAGTGAAGGACCGGCCCGGCGGCCCAAAGGCCGCCCCACTACGCTCTGCGCCTCGGTTGTGCGCCTTAGGCGCACAATTCGGCGTTCGCTCCGCGCAAAGAGTTTTTCCAAGGCACATGTCCTTGGAAAAACGATTGGATTGTATTTACCGACTGC